>Ga0209541_10002718_pt1 | contig 33185 bp, 40 predicted proteins | sample RifCSPlowO2_01_FD_184027 | JGI IMG/M metagenome (GOLD analysis project Ga0209541, IMG submission 184027) | Groundwater microbial communities from Rifle, Colorado - Rifle CSP2_plank lowO2_0.1 (SPAdes) (version 2) | ecosystem: Environmental > Aquatic > Deep subsurface > Groundwater | place...
GAGGAGGTCGAAGACTTGATTCAGGATCTAGTGTTAAAGGACAAAAGTTTCTACTTGTCGACGATGTTTTCACTTCTGGCGCAACGATGATGGAAGCGGCAAAAATTTTGAAAAAAGCCGGCGCGAGGAGTGTATGGGCAATGGTCGTTGCGCTTGGCTAAAAAACATAAATAGTTTATCAAACGAAAAATACAAGAATAACTGCAAGGATGGCGCCGAATAAGACATCAATTACGAAATGTTCGGCCGTCAATACCACACTGAATCCAATCAGAATAGGAATTATTAGAAGTAAATAAAGGAACCTATTTTTAAAATATTTTAGCAAGAAAAAGCAGGTAAAAACGGGCCATGCTACATGCAGGGAGGGTAGAGCGGCAACAGTATTCCCGTACAGTAGATACCCCCATATTGTTAAAAAGGAAAAAAGTTGGAATATTGAGTTATGAAGAAGATACCTTTCTATGCCTAAATCTACTGTTTCGTTTACAAGCCATGGGGGTGCAGTAGGTATAAGGAAGAAAAATGTAATACTAATGTATGAAAGCAGGAGGAATTTAATCGCATATTTTTTAAATAACTTTTTATTTTTGAGCCAAATGATAAAACCTACTAGGAATGAGAAGTAGAAAAATATGCTGTAGAAAAAGATCGATGTTTGGGTAACTATATGGTCGACAGGAAACTTTTTCTGCAATACTTGGGTTGGGATTTCTCCAAACAAAGATTTTTCCAACCCGAAAACCCAAAATAGGACATTATTGTAAAATGGTGCAAAATTGTCCGCAAATCCCCTTAGAAATTCGTATATAAAAAAAAATGCTATGAAAGGAATCCAATATTTGGAAAATTCCCTGAAGCGAATTTTCCTAAAAATGAGAACTAAGATTGCGAATTGGATAAAGATAATTTCGGGAGTGGTTTTTATAACAAAGATATTAATAAAAGATATATAAATTAATATAAATATAAATGTGTAATTTAAGTAATTAGGCCTTTTTTCTTTTAAAGTCACGAATTAATTTATTTTACTTTACATATATTTGGTAAAATATGCACGCAACATGTTCCACTTCGCTCAATAGAGCTTCGAGGGACTAAGGAGGAGTCGCATAGTTGGTCCATTGCACGAGTTTGCTAAACTCGCGAGCCCTATAAGGCTCACGTGGGTTCGAATCCCACCTCCTCCGCTCTTATGATAAACTTTAATTAATACTGCCTATCGAGTCAGACTCGATTAGGTAAGTCAGACTTGCCTATGCCCAGATTTCACAAAAGCGAAAGAGTTCATCACATAGAAAAAATACTTTCTAAAGAGGAGCTGGATACCAAACATGTTGCCGCACTTGAGGCAAAATCTTTGATTTCTTGGAAATCCCCAGACAGAGTTTTTAAAGCGCGAGGTAAAAAATATTTTGTAAAAGTTGCGCTTTACGGGATAATTTTTATTTTACTGGCGATTGCTTTGAAAGAATTTTTCTTGGTTGGAGTGATTTTGGCTGTAATGTTTGTAGTTTATGTACTCGCCTCACATGAGCCTATGACGATTGAACACAGGGTAACAAATATGGGGATTATTTCGGGAGGTAAATCATTTTTATGGAGCGAACTTGATTCTTTTTGGTTTGATAAAAAAGGAGATGACCATTTGCTTATTGTGCAAACGCACTTAAGGTTTCCTTCCCGGTTAATTATTATCTTAAATTCCGTAAGTGAGCGAACACTTCTAGATATTTTGGAAGAACATCTTCATTACCACGAAGGGCCTGTGCATACTCTTTTTGATAAGTGGGCAAATTTCCTTCAGGAAAGAATTAACCTCGAATAATTTCGAATTTCCAATTTTAAAACACAATTTAGGCCAAGACACTCACGTCATATTTTTTAATTTTTTCATCTTCAGTAATTATCATAAGTTTCTCAACGATGGCTTGGGCAACTAGCATTCTATCGAAAGGGTCATGATGATAAATAGGTAAATTCTCAAGCTGTAATATATGAGGTAATTTGATCTCCAAAATCTCGAAAGCGGTTTTTCTAAAACATTCCTCCAGAGTAGTTTCGAGAGGTAATTTACCTTTCTTGTGCTTAATGCTGATTTCCCATGCCGTAGCTACACTTACAAATATGCGCTTTTTGGGGTCTTTCAATATTTTCGTAACCCTCTTTGACAATCTCTCGGTTTCGTCAAGTGACCAAAGGAAAATATGAGTATCAAGAAGATAACCTTGGGAATTACTCACCGTAGAAAAGCCTTAGGCCCGCACCCCGCTTTGTGGGGGAGGACCGCAAGCTTTGCTTATTCGAAGAAAAGCTTTGCTTATTCGAAGAAAAGCTTTGCTTATTCACCATAAAAAAGCTTATTTATTTCTTCATCCTCATCGTCAAAATTATCTGGAACGTGGATCTTCCCTTTTAATAAACCAAGCTTGCGAGGCTTTAGCGGTTTTTTGTAAGCTGTAAGTTTTGCAACAGGTTTGCCAGCCTTGGCAATAATTACATCTTCGCCAACAAGAGCCTTTTCTATTAACTTGGAAAGTTGAGTTTTTGCCTGATGTATGTTAATTACTTGCATGTTTTAATCTTTGAAATTAGCTAAGTTAGCTAATTTTAGCTAAGAAATTAGATTATGTCAAGAATGGTGCCTGGTTGCCTGCCCACCGAAGTCCTGAGCCCATCGGGCCTGAGCCCTCAGGGTTGAAGACCTGTCGAAGGGCGGAGGCGGCAGGATTCGAACCTGCGATCGAGTTTCCCCGATACTCGTTTTCGAAACGAGCCCGTTCAACCACTCCGGCACGCCTCCAATAATTAGCGCACTTTTATCCGCCTCTGGCGGAAGTCCACCCCGCCAAAGGGCGGGCAAGTATACGACGCTTCCTCGTTTACACTGAGTTTATCGAAGTGTGCGCCTAGGGTGATTCGAACACCCGACCTATCGCTCCGCAAGCGATCGCTCTATCCACTGAGCTATAGGCGCTTGAATTAAGTATTATAACAATTAAATTATATTATCTGCTAAAATCTTGAGCGATGGCTATTAAGCGAATCTTCAGCGCCGGTGGAATAATTCTTCGACCCATCCGACAAGTCTTCGACCGTGAGGCTCAGGTCTTCGGTTCTGAAGCCACTCAGACTCGAGGAACCGAGTCGGCTTCGGGTCGCGATACCGTTTCGAAAATTGACGAAACGGTATCGGAAAAAGAAGTTGGTAAATTGGAAGTATTAGTTACTCAACATTCTAAACACAAAGGTTGGGATTTCCCGAAAGGTCACTTGGAGACAGCGGAGTCCAGTGAGCAGGCAGCAGTTCGTGAGGTAGAAGAAGAGGTTGGGGTAAAGGCGGAAGTTTTAGAAAAAGCCGGACAGACGCAATATTTTTATTATGATGAAGGAGAAAAAGTTTTAAAGACAGTCAATTATTTTTTTATGAAATATGTTGGCGAGGGTGAAGCAACAACCGCTTTTGAAGTTAGTGACAAGAAATGGTTGCCGATAGAGAAGGTCGAGGATCAGTTGACATTTAAGGCGACTAAGGAAATGTGGGGCAATGCGCGTAAGCGCATTGAACAACTGGCCCTTCGACTTCGCTCAGGGCAAGCGATTAACCATTAACAATTATTTAAAGCAGAATTGCGCTGGCAATAAAGCCATAAATCATAATACTTAAGGCATCCTGAATCACCGTGGCAATTGGTCCGCCACTGACTGCGGGGTCTGTTTTTTCCAGTTGCAGTAGCTCGGTAACGATTAAAGCAACCAGCGGCGCCAAAACAATTGTGCCGAACATTCCAAGAGAAACCGCTAGGGATAGTTTTGGGGAGTCAAACCACACCAGGGTAACCACGGCCACAATCAAACCAGATGCTAAGGCTATAAAGAATCCTAAAAGTGTTTCTTTAATCAAGTATTTTTGAAAATTTGCTTTTCCGGTTCTTAAATCTCTAGTGTAAATAGTTTGTGTTTGGACACCGACAGCAGCGGCCATGTAAACAATGAAAGGAATAAAAAAAGCGACCTCGATATTTGTAGACAATACTTCTTCAAACCTTGATGTTAAAAAGGAAAGAAGCAAACCGAGAGTGAGGCCAATAATTAACGAAGGAAGCCTCATCCTTATTAGGCGGTTTACCGGGGTGGTGTCGTCGTCCGCATAAATAATTTTATTCATGCGATATAATTATAGTCCATCAGGAGGAGTCGCATAGTGGACTAGTGCGCAGTCCTGGAAAGACTGTATGCCCGCAAGGGTATCGTGGGTTCGAACCCCACCTCCTCCGCCCTTTAACAAATTTAGGCTTTTGTCTAAATTTGTTAAAGAGGGTTGGTGTCGAGAACCCATTTGGGTTCGTCAATAGTGCAAGCTTGCGCACTATTCTTTGCGGAGCAAACATCCCACCTCCTCCGCCGAAGCCTGAAACGTCTAAGCGACCCGCACACTATCGCGGATTAGCTTAATTGGGCTTGCCAAAAACCCTTGATTTCAACATTTTTCAGTTTTGAAGCCTAGAGAAGTAAAAAATCATAAAGCTTAAAAAACCTCTTTTTGCTCCTGTTTTTCCTTTCTGCTTTTATAGCTGAAATTCTTGGAACAATAGCAGGATTTGGCTCATCAACAATTTTTCTTCCTCTGGCCTTGCTTTTCTTTGATTTTAAAACAGCATTAGTTTTGGTTGCGTTTTTCCATGTTGTTGGAAATATAGGTAGAATAAGTTTTTTCAAAAAAGGTCTTGATAAAACACTTCTAATAAAGTTTGGCGTTCCAAGCATAATTCTCACACTTATCGGTGCGTTGCTTGTGTCCTACATACCGCAAAATGCTTTAAAAGGTATATTAGGAATATTTCTTGTCACGTACGCACTTTATTCTCTTTGGAAGGAAAATTTTCGTATTAAAGCTTCAACTGCAACTGTAATTGTCGGTGGTGGTTTGTCAGGGTTTCTCGCGGGTCTCATTGGAACAGGCGGTGCTTTGCGAGGAGCGTTTTTAACCGGTTTTGGCTTACCTAAGGATAAATACATCGCAACTGCAGCTGCAATAGCTTTAGCAGTTGATTTAACTAGAATACCTGTATATCTTAGTGAGGGTTTTCTTCAAAGACAGTATTATTGGTATCTTCCGGTATTATTTATTATTGCGATTGCAGGGTCATTTACTGGAAAACAAATTGTGAAGTGTTTTCCTTATACAGTTTTTCGTAAAATTGTTTTGATCGCTATTTTGCTCGTTGGTGCCAAGTTCATATTCGATTTATTCTCTAACTGGCACTAGCAAATTGAAGTAGCTGTGCTGATTTTTGGTAAACTAACTCTGGATATTTGATAGTTTCGAACCAACCAAAAGTTCGGAAATCATCAACTACTCCCAGCAGGTTGGAAAGATTTAGTAAAAATTTTTAATTACCGAAGTAAGTTTGAACAGCAGACAAAAGAGCGTTTGCTTCTTGGTCTAGTCTGTCTGTGGTTTTAATAAGATTATACTCATTAGTATTAGTTAGGAAAAACCCTTCTGAAATAGTTGCAGGCATATCAGCTTTTAATAATACACCTGATGCAAAGCGAGATATCCCTTGATTTGGAAGTAATAATTGTGATGAAACTTTTTCTGCAACAGTTCGAGCAAGTTTTTGGTCAGACTTCTTCATGTATAAAGCCATTGTATGGTCAACGCTGCTATCCGAAGAACCGTTATGATGAACAGAAATGAGTATCGCTGCTCTTTGGTTATTACAATGGTTGTATCGGTCAGCATTTGAAAGCGTTTCATCACCTTCCCTTGTCATAAATACAGTATAGCCAGCTTCTGTAAGTTTAGTTTCCAAACGGCTAGCAACATCTAAATTGACATCTTTTTCTGTGAGGTCGTTATTCCTTGTTCCTATATCTGTACCCCCATGTCCCGCATCGATACATACAGAGTTTGGAACTGGGGCTGGTGGAGTAGGTTTTGCTGCATAAACCGTCGGAGAAAAGAGTGGAAATAGAAGTAACAAAGCAAGTAGTTTCCATTTCATATAGTCATATTAGCAAGGATATTTACCAATATCAATGGATATTTTAACTAGGCATAATTAAGTATATTAAATTGTTCGTGTGTAGTATTAAAATAGGTTCGAATAGCGTCCACGTCCGCCAGCTTTTTTCTAGCAGGGAGCAAAGGTAGCCTTGGCTACTTAGTGAAGTAGTTTTTAATTAAATTCCAAAGATCCGGATAGTCTTTGTCATATCCCAAAGTCCAGATAGCAATCCCTCCTAAGTTATTTGTTTTTGCAAAATCAAACTTAATCTCAATTGATTTATTATCTTCCAACCAAACCTCTCTTTGAATTTTGTTTGAGTCTGTGTAAGCACACCAAGTTGCTTTGGCCGTATCATCCCACTGACAGTTTTCCGCCTTCAGATCTGTGTTTGTTCTGGCTCTCCCGTAAGAAATAACCTCAGGATACCCGTTCTGGTCATTTTGAGGAAGAACCTTACTTAGGATAGTAGTATTGTCTTCAACCGGATAATCCCAGCCATAATAAGGAACTCCCATAATCAATTTTTCTTTTGGCACCACTTTCAGGTAATCGTTATAAGTGGTATTAACATCGAAGAAATAACTTGTTTGGTCGGCGGAAGGGCTTGCAATATAGCCAAAGATAGGAGCCACTGGACCAGCAAGGTCGGAAGAGCCTGAGTAGTAATCATAAGACATAACAATCACTTTATCGAAAAGCGGCGCCAAGGAAGCTACATCATAAAGCCTGGGGTTTTCGACAGACAAAGGGAAAAAATCTATGCTCAGCTCTGTTTTGGGAGATTGGGTCCTAAAAGTTGAGGTTAGATCTTTAGCAAAACTAGTAAATTTAAGTCTATATTCATCATCCGGCTCTCCGTCATATTCAAAATCAAGATTTAGTCCATCAATCTTATCTGACTCTACAATCCGGATTAGGTTACTGATAAGAGTTTTTTGTGCCGAAGGGTTATCAAGAAAGCTTTCCAGAGTTTTGTTCTTGTGCATGGCAATAGTTAAACCAAATTTTGCTCCTGTGATTTGAGTTTTAGCAATTAAATTTTGGATTGTGGGAGAACTCCACCACCTCCAGCCGGGATCAGTTTCGTTGTTGACTATCTTAATAATTTGCCCATTCTCATCGGCAGTCAAGCTGAAAAAGAAAACCTCTGATAAAAGATCAAAGTGCAGGTATTTTGAGTTATCTAAATTCCAATAGGGTAAAAACCCGACTACATCTTTTTGCATTTGAGCATGAGAATGGCCTAAATTAGAAAGCATGTATCGTCCGGAAACTAAAGGAGAAACAGTGGGATAAGTAGAGTGGAGGTATAAACCTATACCGGCTAAAAGTAAAAAGAGAGTAGGAAAAATATACAAAAAGGCTTTTTTAATAAGAGTATGGTGTTTTGAATGAACAGGAGGCTCCATAAAGTTTTTTAAAGGAAAGTGTGTTTAGGATACCATAAAATCCTAGGGTTGCCCGAAACAAGCTGCTTCTCAAGAAGTATCCAAAGATAGACTCAAAAATTGAGATAACTATTTCTGATTCAGATAGGAAACAGGTTGAATTATAAATATATCAAACTAGATCATCAGCAGGAGTTTTGGGACACCCTTTTTTATAATCGCTTGCGATTACATCGCGCGCTCTTGTAACGCAAGAGCGATATAGTGTATCAATTGTTAGTTTGACCTGACACCCCTCTCTATATATTTTTGGATGAGGCGTTGATATGGTACCTGAAGTTTACTTGCTTCTACCTTTACTTTGAGAAGCAGCTGTTCCGGCAACCTTATTGAAATTAGCCGTTTGGTTTTCATGAGGCTTGGGAAGACCATACCTCTTTTGAAGTCTGATGGTTCAAAGTACTGAGATAAATCAAGCTTAGCCCAAAATTCCGCTTCCTCTGCTTCACTTTTAAACTTTGGTACGACGAGTTGCTTTTTCATAATAAATTCACCTCCTTTTTTAGCTTTATTCAACGAAAAGCTCTGCTTATTCATAAAGCGCAAGCTCCTGCTTATTGATGTCGCGTGAAGAAATAACTCTAATTTTGTCTCCTCTTCTAGTAAAGATTTGATACAACAGCCTTCCTTTTTGTGTTTTTCCAATAATGATTAAGCGTTTTTCTAATGTCGAATGTTTAATATCTTCGTCAAGGGCGTTATCTTTATCAAAGAACACTTCTTCTGCTTCTTCTGGTGTAACATTATGACGTGCGATATGAGCTATATTTGCTTCATCCCATTCAAATCCTGCAACATCATTGAGTGAACTCATTATTGTATATACAATATACGTATATATTATTATAATCTCAAATATTTTGTCAATAATCCGCAACCAGCAGTAAGTAAGAAGAAATGGGACACCCTTTTTTATAATCGCAGATTACATCTGCTCTTGTATCGCAAGAGCGATATAGTGTCTCATTTGTCTCACTTCGACTTCCCTTCGATAAGCTCAGGGTAAACGCTCAGCGTAAACATTTAGCCTTGCACTTGAGACACTAATATTCACAGATTTGGTAAAATATTGGAGCTGGAGGCGTGCCGGAGTGGTTTAACGGGATCGTCTTGAAAACGATTATGGCGGCAACGTCATCGTGGGTTCGTTTATATCAGCAGAACGAAGTTCTCTGATATATCAGGATTGCAGTGCAATCGCTGCTATAGTGCAACTGAAATCGAGTTTGGCTTGATGGAAGGTACTATACTACGCGTAAGCGTACATCCGAATATGAAGGAGGAGTCGCATAGTGGACTAGTGCGGTCGTCTTGAAAACGACTAACACCGCAAGGTGTTCGTGAGTTCGAATCTCACCTCCTCCGCCGAACCCTATAATGTCTAAGCGACCCGTGCACTACCGCGGATTAGCTTAATTGGGCTTGCTAAAAACGCTCAATTTCAACATTTTTCAGTTTTACATCCTGGAGAAGTGAAAGTTAAAAAGACTTGAAAAGCCTCTTTTTACTCTTGTTTTCTCTTCAAAACTCATGAAATTACCTTGATTTTAGCTTTGAGAGGTAAAGCCTGTAAGATATTGGGGTCTTAGTTTACAAAAAAGCTCAACTGACAACACTTGTAGAAAAATACGTGACTATCTTGCGACAAGTTTTTGGAGCAGCTGAGCTAGCCAAACTATTCGAGTTCCAGCCGAATAAATAATATCACATTACTGAATCAGTAATTCACCTTGCGTCAGGACGAATCTGGTTCTAATCGTTGAGAGAATTAGCTGTCTCTCTTCAGAAGTGCCAACTTTTAGTAAGTGCCGGAGATATGTTTTGGCCATTTCTTCATTAACCGGATCATTTTCCGGGTAATCGAATTGATTAAGATTCCCCTCGAGATATTCTTTATGAAGTACATGTGATCTTAAATTATGAAATCTTTCAATTTCCAATTTAATTCTGGATGTAATTAATTTTTCGTTAATATTAATGTTTTCGATGTGGCCAATAAGTTGGCGAATTAGATCCTCTTCTGTTATGTACGGTTCATTACATTCGTAGTCAACTGACCTTGCGCAGTGATAGTAGGTATGTTTTGTAAAGCCACCGTATTTCAGCTTCCTGAATTTTTCCTCAGCCGTCACTCCGCCCTTGCAGGATCCGCAGATGCAAAGGGTTTTAAATGGAAATATCTTTTTGTGCCATGTTTTAGGTGGTACTGTTAATTGCTTTTGAACCTGATCAAAGACTGTTTTGGTTATAAGCGCCGGATGGTTTCCTTTGTAAAGTTGGCCGTTAAATTCAAAATAACCGTAGTAGAAGGGATTATTAAGAGTGGCATAAATCCTGCTCAGTGCGAGTGGTTTGTCATGTCTAGTTCTAAATTTAATCCTATCTAGCCACATCCTGATAGTTCTTCCGGAGTGTCCCTTTTCGGCAACCCGTTCAAACATTTGTTTAATAGCCGGTGCCCGTTCTTCATCTATGACAACCTGGCTTATCCTGTTATTTGCCATCACATTCTTGTAGCCAATTGGTGCAACTCCAGGCCGCCAACCCATTTCACACTTGGCTCTAAGGCCTCTTTTGACATTTATCCCTCTATTGTCGTTTTCTAGTTTGGCCTGAGAGCAGAGAATCATAAGTAGAAATTTCTCGTTTGGGTTATTACTAAACGTTTGTGAGTAGGTTTTAATCTGCGCCAGCTTTTCCTGATCCATTAGGTCAACCAATTTTCCTAAATCCCCAGCGTTTCTGCTTAATCTGTCAGGAGCCCAAGTCAAAATTCCTGAAAATTCATCTTGTTCAATGTCGATGATAAGCTGATTAAAAACAGGCCTTTGACTTGATTGTTTTGCCGAATGGCTTTCTTCCCGGATTTCTTTAATGAGCAAGTTTTCTCTTTGGGCAACCGTTTGCATTTCTTTAATCTGGGAGTCAATTGACATTGCTTGTCGCTCGTCTGATTCGGAGGATTTACGTGCGTAGAGGCAATAGTTGATTGGCCGATTGATATCCATGTTTGTGGTGGAGGATACCGCAACGGTTGTGAATATCCAGAGGCAAAATTACTATGGTCGGATGGATTTTAAATAAGGCTAATTAGAAGATCTTTGGCTTTTTAAACTTTCTCTTTTCCAAGTAATACCAGTTCATAAACTAGCGCAACTCTTCAACAGAATATTTTTTGGTTACAAAATCTTGACCTCGATTTGAATTGTATAAGAGATCATTAGTACCTAGATACTTCGCACCCAATGGATGTAGCTCCACATTTATAAGATACGATATCGCAGTTGTGTCAGATTCGAATAGGCACGGACTAATTTCAAGAGTAAAAGCATGTGTGCCGCCGACGAGAGATTTATCTATCCCCTTTTTCTCAAAGATCATTTCTTGGAAATTATCCGTCATTACTTTCCCACTAAAAGCTTGACTCACACCAGTTCCTCGTTGTGACCTTAGTACATCAAGTATAAATTGCTGCTCACCATCAGGAACAACTATGTCAAAGTGCACCTGAATTTTTTTTGCTAATTGCAACTGGGTACAGCCTGCAGAATTTTCTTCTGAAACTAAAGTGTCATTCCAATTAGATATAGAAGTTTTGGTTTTTAATGTCTCTGTTTTTTGCCTAAAAGCCTCATCGGCCACTACTCTTTTGATTGGAAGAATAGAAAGTAAAAGTGCAAGCACCATCGTAGAGATCATCAACACCAAGGTAGATTTTTCTCGAAATCCTTCGCCTTCTACTATCCTATTTGACTCTCTATTCAAGAAAAAAGCGCAAATACCGGAAATTAAAAACAAGGGAATTCCGTAAATTATCGCTCCCAAGATAATTAACTCGCCACTTCTATTAAGATAAACTAGAGTAAGAAGAATTGAAGGAGTTATCAGTAGAAATGCAGACCAAGCAGCAATTCTAAGAGATAATTTGGATCCATACAATGATAGTAAACCTACACCAAGCAGTAGATAAGCAGGAACAAACCAAAGTAAATCCTCTAAAAAAACATCGCCTGATGAATTTTTTTCAGGCGAATATAGATACCACAGAAGAAAACTTAGTATGATAAGACCGAAAATTATATTAAGTAACCCAATAATTCTTGCAATACTTATTCTCATTGAGAGATTAATCTAGTTAATATTATACTTTTTCTAGACTTTCCTTAAGAGCGTTTGTAATAAGTTTTTCTAACTTGGAATAGTCCTGTTGATCTGCCGCTTTCAAGGCTGTTATATAACGATCTCTGTCTTTGCCAGTGTCTGCTTTTATTATCAAAATTGGCAATCCCAAATTAAGCGCTAAAAGATTAGTAAGTAATCTTGCTACCCTTCCATTGTAATCTTTAAATGGGTGAATCCAGACGAAACGATGCTGGAACCATGAAAGCAGCGATATTATTTGGGTCAAAAAATGTCTCTCTTCTTTAAAAGGCGATATATGTTTGAGCCTTTCTTCAAGATCTTCACAGAGATTTTTTATCAGTTCTGGGATTTTGCTATAGTGGGGCGGTTCGTATTCTCCTACTGTTACATCCTCAGTCCTGAGCTTTCCTGCCCAATCGGGGAATATGAAGCCGAATCCTTTTCTGTGTACATTGCAGACTAGCTCTGGTGTGATTTTTGTTCTCTTGTCGCTTAATTTAAGAATATATTGCTGAGCTTTCTTTATGCCTTGTTTTTCTAATTCGACAACTTTTGCGCGTGGAAGGATACCAAAAGCGGTTTCTCTATACGTAGTAAAGCTCTGCTTATAGTTCGTTGCAGATTTAGGTTTAGTTGATTTTGCCACACGAGTTTAGAGAGAAGATTATTTAAAGAGAATTCGAGCTTCTTTTTTGGTGATTTTTTCTCCCTCAAGACGCATAGTAGAATAAAGGTCATCAGGTAGAAGTTTTTTAACATTCACCTTTTTACCCACGGCAAGATAACGCTTGTTGTAGCGTCTGAACGCTTTTAATAGACCTTTATTCTTGTTAACTAGTTGAGTAGTCATAGGGGTATTTTACCATGGATGAGCTTTATTGGGTCTATCCCCCGATTATATAAGCGCCAATTGGTTTTCTGAAACTTTGTTTTTAACTGCACTAATCGTTTTTTCTTTAACTAAGTTTAAGCTGCGATAAGCTCTCAGACGTTTAAAATACATAATTCTAAGCATTTGTACTTCAAAATCTACATAATCGTAAACATAGGCAGCTTGTTTATCTTCTGCTTGCCTTTGCACCCTGCCGATATATTGAATAAGTTTGCCTTTCCATGAAAAAGGGAATACCAAGAAGAGATGGGTAAGTTCGGGCCAGTCAAATCCTTCACCTACTACCTTACCTGTTGCAATTAATACTTGGAACCTATCTTGTCTAATTCGCTTAAATAAATTTTCCCGCGATTTTTTAGTAGCCCTACCTGTAAAAGTTGCCGCGTGAATCCCCTTAAGGTTTTTTCTCATGAGTTCTAATAAGGTTTTACAATGATCAACACGTTCAGTTAACACCAAGCATTTGGAACCTGACTGAACAGCTTCAACCACGTCGTCAATTACCAGCTGATTACACTCGTCGTCCTCGACTAATTCCAAGCTTATCTCGTTGAAATCAGAACCTTTTTCTTTTGGGGTAAAATTGGTTTTTCTAGTAATTAAATGGGTTGTTACTTTGTTCTCGGTATTTTCTTCTACTATGGTACGGGTTTTAATCTTCGATTGAATTACTGGCCCGATATAAAAATTCATTAGTCTTTCGAGTTTATCTTTGCTATAAGCTGTGGCTGTGAGTCCAAGAACATATTTTGCAGGTAGGCTTTTCAGAACTTGGGTAAACGTATTGGCTGGTACGTGATGACACTCATCAACTACTACAAATCCGAATTTATCTTTAATATCATCAAGTCCACGCTTTGCTAAAGTGTAATATGAAGCAACAGTAACCTTTTTGCCTAACTTCCATTTATTCTCCCCGATCATACCGAGCTCTCCTTTTTCTAGGCTAAACCAAGTTTGCAATTGTTTTTGCCACTGATGAAGCAGCGATCTGGTGTGGACAACAATTAAAGTAGATTGCTTTCTGCGGCTAACGCAGTAAAGGGCAACTAAGGTTTTTCCAAACCCCGGCTTTGCTTCCAGGATAACCCGATTTAGCCTTAATAATTCTCTAGCAACCCTTAATTGTTCAGGGTTAAGTTCTAAAGTGGTTTTGAAACTACTAGGTTTTATGGTAACTTGCTGATCATCAATCTCTAACTTTAAATTGTTTTCTGCGGCAAAATTTTGTATTTCATCCAGAATTCCGGCAGGAACCAAAATACCGCTATCGATGACTTCAATATTCTTAAGAAATTTATGTGTGTTCCAAGTGGAATAACCTCTTCTTTGCAACTCGTAAAATTGAGGATTTGGAAAGTTTAGTCTACTTTTTAGGAATTTGTATAACTTATCTGGCAGAAAAGCTGATGGAACATATATTTGGCTGGACAAAATTAGTTTCGCGTGCGGTGAGGGAGTTGTCTTTATAAATGTATCTTCTTCGTCATCATTTATCTCCCCAACTGGCGTATCTGTTCTCGTCCTTGGTTTAGGCTGGATTATCTCCACAGAATTTAGTATTTTATCAATATCTGAAGCGGAGATTTTAACGAGGGAATTTAAATATGCCCATTGATCTTCGTAAGCACTGCCATTAAGGTCTATAAAAGAACTGTTGCCGTGGTTTAAATATTCTCCTTGTAGCGGCAGGGCAATTAAATTGCCATATCCTTTACCTGAATGTTCATCTTGGCTTGGAAACAAGCGGTCAAAAGCTTTATGTGAAGTTGATAATACTTTGCTTAATAGATATTTTCCAAGTTGTCTTGCTTTCCAAGCTGGTATTTCAGTTTCGAAAAAGAGCCAAACATGGCTACCATTTCCGGATTTAGACCTTTCGAGATAACAAGGCAAACTGTATTTATTGGCTGCTTCAATCAATGACAAAGATTCTTTCAGCCAGTTTTCCCTGTCGAAATCTATTGCTAAAAAATAAACGGTATTGTTGTGCAAAAGAGGATAGATGCCAATAGTTTCCTTGCCGATCAAATGTTGCTTTATCACAGAATCATTTAGTGCAAAGCCACTATTTAATGTGAATACTGGAGCATAACCGGATTTTGAATTTATTGGATTCTTCCAAAGTTTCGCATAAATATCTATACGTCCTCTAAATAAGGATTTGAAAAGGTTAATTTTGGCTTGCGTAATCCCCAGAAGATTCTCCATATGTTTTGGGCAGGCATTTGTGAATTATACATCGAGATTCTATTAGCTGATTAGTATCAGAATGAAATGAAAATTTACCAGTGTGGGCAATTTATATTCATGAGCAATTTCATAATACCAACGTTGATACCTTTTCTGTAGTTCTTCTAGCTTTTTTTCAAATATCAAATCATCTTTAATATTTTTAAGACTATTGCCAGCAGCTCTTTCTATTGCAGGAGATAAAAGTGCTCTTTCATAATCTTCGTGGATTATGTTTTCTTTCTCTTGTCTCGTTATTTTAAGGATCACTATTTCATTTTCTATTCCTAGATACGCTTTTAGCTTGTCTTGAGGATTTATCTTAGTATTCATTTTTCGTTTTCTACCAAGTACCATAAATTGCCAAAGTAATTGATAGTTTAGGTTTAATGCTCGTGAAAGTCTGGATATCTCAGGCATCGCTCTTTTTCTGGAAAACTGTTGACGTAATTGAGGTTCTGTTAGATTACTATCGATTTTGTATTTGATCTTCAAGTAGTTCTGGACGGAGTAACCAATATAGGACCTTACAAAAAGATTGAATCGCGTTTTGTAGAAGGTGTTGTATTTCTTTTCCCCTGTCGTTTCCATGATAAAAAGGCAGGAGTATTAATATATCAAACTGTATCAGAGAGTGATTTAAGTTTATGGGATAATTATATAGGAAATGAGACATCCTTTTTATAGTGTCTCATTTGTCTCATTTAGCCTTGGATGTGAGACACTATACCTCTCCGATTTGGTACAATAACGCTCAGGTGACTATGGGAGCGTTGGGTCCCAGACCCACATGCTCCGCATTTGACAATGGATCAAAAGGACGAGATTAAAGCAAAAGTAGATTTAGTAGAAATTGTTTCTTCTTATCTACCTTTAAAAAAGGCGGGCCGCAACTTTGCCGGCCTTTGCCCGTTTCACCAGGAAAAAACGCCTTCTTTTATGGTTAGTGCCGAGCGGCAGGTTTTTAAGTGCTTTGGATGCGGGGAAAGTGGGGACGTATTTACTTTTTTGGAAAAAATTGAAGGTTGGAATTTTCGAGAATCGCTTGAAGAACTTGCTAACAGAGTAGGAATAAAACTGAAAAAAATTGCGCCCAGCGGAAGAGGCCAACAAAAAGAAAAATTAGTTGAAATTAATAATTTAGTTTCAAAATTCTATTCTTACATTTTAGAAAAACATGCACTCGGTGAGAGAGGAAGAAAGTATTTAAAAGGGCGGGGTATAAAAGATGCGACGTGGAAAAAATTTGGAGTTGGATTCGCTCCGGCAGGCTGGGAAAATACATTTAAGTTTTTAGTAAAGCGCAGATACAACGCTGCAGATATCGCAAATGCGGGATTAATAATAGCAAAGCAAAAAAGGGCCGGGCAGGAATATTTTGATCGGTTTCGCAACCGTTTAATGTTTCCTATTCGCGATAGCCGAGGGACTATCTTAGGATTTGCAGGGAGGTTGATCGATGAGGGGAAGAGCAACGAAGCCCCACTTCGCTCAAAGAGCTTCGAGGGGCAGGCCAAATATATTAATTCTCCCCAAACACCGATTTTTAACAAAGGCTCACTCCTTTTTGGTTTGGATGTAGCTCGCAAAGCGATTCGAGATAAGGATGAAGCAGTACTTGTTGAAGGGGAATTTGATGTTATGAGCGCATCGCAAGCCGGAGTTGAAAATGTTGTTGCTTCTAAAGGAACAGCGTTAACAGAACAACAGGTTATAATTCTCTCTCGAATTTGTGAGAATGTTATTCTTTCTTTTGACGAAGATGTGGCGGGGGATGCAGCAGCCAGACGCGGGATCGAACTTCTTGACGTAGCAGGATTGCAGGTAAAGGTAGTTAGGCTGGGTAAATATGGTCCACCTCGGACTGCGTCGTCGGGCGGCGCGGATTTGTCTGAAGCCAAATATAAAGACCCTGATGATTTTGCGCAGAAAGATGCCGTGGGCTTTAAAAAAGCCATAAAAAGCGCTGAGAATATTTACGATTATTTTATAGATTCTGCGCTAAATAGGTATGAGGCCAAAAGCGCCGAGGGAAAGAAAAAGATTGGTATAGAAATACTGCCTACTCTCGCTAAAATTTCCGATGATTTAGTGAGAGCCCACTATATTAATAGACTGGCTAAAGATTTGGAGATTGATGTTAATGTGATTGCTGGAGCTGTAGAGAAAAAGAAGGTTAGCGAATTTGCAGACAATAGGATTACATTCTCTCAAGACTCTAAAAAATCATTAGACATCGAAAAATATTTTGCCGCGCTATATCTGTTTCAAGATGAGATTTATAAGCAAGCATTGAATTTCGTTAAGCCAAAAGATTTTGCAAATAGTGAAGTTCAAGATTTTTGGAAATGGCTTCGTGATATAATTGGAAACTTAAAACAGCCCACAACAAAAAAGGTAATTGACAAAGTTCCTGGCAATTTCAAGGAATTTGTTGATGATTTGTACCTGGTTAATATAAGCCCAGTTTTTGCTGATCGGGAAATTTGGGCTCACGAACTTGCTAAAATAGCAAATAGGATTAAAAAAGCTGCTATTGCGAGGAAATTAGCTGGGATTTCGCGGGAAATTAAAGATGCTCAAGCCAAGAAAGAGATTAAAAGGATTGAAACTTTAACTAAGAAATTTGACCAAATGAGCAAAACATTGAAGGAGGAATCTTTGTAATGCCCAAAAATAAAACTACAGAGACAAAAGCGACAAGCAAGACTAAAAAAAGTGTTAAGACTTTAAAGCCTAAGATAGAAGAGCTTGAAGAAGGCGTAGATGAAAAAGAAATTGACATAAAGGCTGAAACTCGCAAACTCATAAAGCGAGGCCGTGAGCAAGGTTTTATCGCACAAGAAGAAGTTTTGGCAATATTCCCCAAACCGGAAGAACATATTGAAGAAGTCGACGATCTCTACAATAAATTTTTAGACGACGGTATAGATGTTTTCGATACGACAGAATTTGACATCGACGAATCTAAATCGGCGACCGAACTTGAAAAAGAGCTAGAAAGTTTAGCCACTATGGAAGAGGGTTATCTTTCTGACCCGGTGAGAATGTATTTGCGAGAAATTGGTAGAGTTTCGCTTTTGAAATATGAAGAAGAAGTAGCGCTTGCAAAACGGGTTGAAAAACATGATAGACGGGCTCGAGAAAAATTAATTAATGCAAACCTTAGATTAGTTGTTTCTATTGCCAAAAAATATGTTAATCGAGGTTTGACTCTTCTGGATTTGATCGAAGAAGGAAATATTGGGTTGATGAGAGCAGTTGTTAAGTACGATTGGCGCAGAGGTTACAAATTTTCTACGTATGCCACTTGGTGGATTCGACAGGCAATCACGAGGGCGATAGCAGATCAAGCTAGAACAATTAGAATTCCTGTTCATATGGTAGAAACCATTAATAAGTTCAACAGGATTTCCAGAAAGTTGATGCAGGAACTCGGACGGGAGCCTACACCGGAAGAAGTTGCGCTTGAAATGGAAGTGCCGGTTGAAAAGGTTCGAGAGATTGTAAAAGTTTCTCAAGAGCCCGCGTCACTTGAAGCTCCGGTTGGCGAAGAAGAAGACAGCCGCCTTGGTGATTTTATTCAAGATGCTGGCGCAAGCCCTACAGAACAAGCAACTCATGCACTTCTTAAAGATCATATCAGTGAGATGTTGGATACACTGTCTCCACGCGAAGCTAAGGTTTTGGAATACAGATTTGGACTTGAAGACGGGAAGCAAAGAACTTTAGAAGAGGTTGGTAAAGAATTTGGAGTAACAAGGGAGCGTATTAGGCAAATCGAAGCGAAAGCTATACGTAAGTTAAGGCATCCAACTCGCGCTAAAAAGCTTCGAGACTATCTTTAACTGGCAATGAAATTTATTAAAGTTTTGTGGCGCAAGTGGCTACGACTGGCGCAAATTGTCGGCAATTTTAAATCAGCAGGTCACCTTGGTACCCTTCGGTCATGCCAATGGTGCTCCTCTGGATATAAAGTTTTCCACTTACAATGATGAATTTATTTAAACGAATTTGGAAAGTTTATAAACCGATTGCCCAGTCAGTGGGAAACTTTATGGGGCAGTTCATTATGACTGTCTTTTATTTAATTATTCTTTTGCCACTCGGAATACTAATACGGCTATTTAGCGATGTTCTAAAGATTAAAAAATCCAGCTTGAATCGCCAAAAATCAAACTTTGAGAAGTGGGTACATCCTAAACAGGATGTCGATGAAGCGAGGAAACAATATTGAGACAAATTAACCTAATTGCTCTAATTAACCTAATTTCTAAATAATTTTTAATTTAAGAATTTATAAATTGGGATTTGATTAGGTCAATTAGAAATTAGAAAAATTAGAAATTTATCTTTATGTATATACTCGGGATCTCTTGTTTTTATCATGAGGCTGCAGCTTGTCTTTTAAAAGACGGGAAGATAATAGCAGCCGGTGCAGAAGAAAGATTTAGCCGTAAAAAGCACGATAGTGAGTTTCCAAAACTAGCAATTAAATTCTGTTTAGATAGAGCCGGGATTAAGGCAGGTGATTTATCCCACGTTGTTTTTTACGAAAAACCTTTTTGGAAGTTTCAGAGAATATTAATGTCGGCTCTGGCTACTTATCCAGAGTCTATAAGATTATTCCCTAAATCAATGATTATTTGGCTAGAAGATAAATTGTGGGTGCGCTCGATAATTTCTGAGAAGTTGAAGGTTAATCCGGCAAAAATCTTGTTTGTGCCTCATCACGTTTCACATGCTGCCAGCGCTTTTTACCCGTCTGGGTTTGAAAAGGCTGCTGTTTTAACTCTTGACGCTGTTGGTGAGTGGACGTCGGCGACATATGGAGTAGGAAACGGTAAAGATTTAGATATAAAGGCAGAAATTAAGTTTCCTCACAGCCTAGGACTGCTCTATTCTGTTTTTACTGCATTTTTAGGTTTTGAAGTTAATGATGGCGAGTACAAAGTTATGGGTATGGCGCCTTATGGAAAGCCAAAGTATTTGGAAAAGGTGAAAAAGCTTGTCAAAAAATATCCGGATGGCTCATTTGCTCTGCGAATGGAGTATTTTACTTTTCATAAATCGGTGGAGCAGGCCTATGGGCGGAAATTCAAAAAACTTTTTGGTGGACCAAGACCAAGAGATATGTATTTTTTTACGAAAGCCAGCGGATATCCAAGCTATTTCGGAGAGAAACCCAATAATTATGATGAGCTTTGCGAGCTGAACCAAGAATATGCAGATATTGCAGCATCCATTCAAGCATTCACAGAAGAGGTGATTCTGGAGATTACAAACACTATACATAAAAAAACGGGTGAGGAGAATCTATGTATTGCAGGCGGCGTTGGTTTAAATAGTGTGGTGAACGGGATTCTGCTTCGCAGGGGTCCGTTTAAGCGCATATTTGTACAGCCTGCAGCCGGAGACGACGGCGGGAGTTTAGGGGCTGCATTCTACGCTTACCATCAGCTTCTTGGTAAATCCCGCATGATTGCTGTACGGGGCAAAAAGCGAATTTTTGAACAGGATCATTGTTATTTCGGGGCGGATTTCACAGAAAGCGAAATTGAGAGATTTCTAAAAAGAAAGAAGATTAAATATAGAAAGATTAATTCGGAAGATAAATTGACAAGTTATTTGGCAGAAGAAATTGCGCGCGGTAAAGTAATTGGTTTTTATCACGGCCGGGCCGAATGGGGGCCAAGAGCACTGGGGAGTCGAAGCATTATGGCGGATCCAAGGAGGGAAGAGATGAAGGAAGTGGTTAATACAAAGATTAAATTTCGTGAACCTTACCGACCGTTTGCGCCCGTGGTACTTGCTGAGAAAGCAAAAGATTATTTCGAGTTAGAAGGATTAGAGCACGAGCATTTAACAAATTTTATGCTGGGGGTTTTTCCGGTTAAAGCTGATAAGCGCAGAGTTATACCCGCTGTAACCCATGTTGACGGCTCGGGGAGACTGCAGATTATTTCGAGGCAACAAAATGCCCGTTACTATGATATTGTTAAAAAATTCGGCAATAAAACCGGAGTTTACGTTCTTATGAATACTTCATTTAACCTAAAGGGTGAGCCGATTGTGAATACGCCCCAGAATGCTTTTAATACTTTTAAAAAATCAGGGCTTGATATTTTGGCTCTGGAAAAGTACATTGTTTTGAAGGAGGATTTCAGATGAAGATATTTAGGGGATTATTTTCAAGAGGCAGCGAAGCTGGCGACCTTGTAAAATTTTTATGGGAAGCTAAGCTTTGGTTTTTAATCCCGTTTGTCTTGGTGCTTTTAGTTTTTGGGTTAATATTTGTTTTTGCGCAAGCAACAGGCGTTGCCCCGTTCATCTACACGTTGTTTTGAACTTAAAGTTTCTTGTAGTATAATTAGCCTCGATTGCCGTTCCGCGGTAGCTCAACGGTAGAGCGGATGCCTGTTAAGCATTAGGTTCCTGGTTCGAATCCAGGCCGCGGAGCCCGTTCGTTCTTAATATAATATCAGTTTTCTTTGATTGATACTAACAAGGTTTGCAATTGAATTTCATTATTGACAAATAGTATGTTTTGTCATAGAATTTGTAGGTGAAATACTTCGATTGGGACGAGGAGAAAAACTCTCTTTTAAAAGAGTTAAGAGAGGTTTCTTTTGAGGATGTGCTAACAGCTATTGAGGCGGGAAGAATTTTAGATGATATTGAACATCCGAATAACAAACGCTATCCCAATCAACGAATACTTGTTATCGAAATAGAAAACTACGCATATTATGTACCTTATCTTGAAGATGAGAAGAAAATTTTTCTAAAGACTATTTTCCCTTCTAGAAGAGCGACTAAAAAGTATTTATTTGGAGGTGAAAACAAATGACAATGAAATATTTTGAATTAGATCAGGAAGAACAAGAACTTCTCGCTGAGATTGAAAGAGGAGAATGGAGATCTGTTAAGAATCTTGCCAGACGCAAAAGAGAGTTGATGCAAATTGCCAAAAATACCTTAAATAAAAACAGAAACATTAATATTCGTCTTTCTGAGCGGGATTTGCAAAAATTAAAGGCAAAAGCTGCAAGAGAAGGCATTCCCTATCAAACGTTAGCTGCGTCCGTAATTCATAGAGCTACTGCTGAATAAAATAAGCGGAGCTTTTCTGCGAATAAACTCAAGGTCATGACATCGGGCACTTCGAATAGCTCAGTGTAAGCGAGCTGATGCTTTTTGATATTTATGTTAATTTTTGTTAATATCTAACATAGTTATGCAATATACAACTACTATTTCGCTCCCGAAAAATTTAGCTGCGGAAATCGAAAAACAGGTAGCTGAAGGGAAATACAGCTCACGTTCTGAATTTATCCGTTCCGCTGTTAGAACATACCTTCTTTTTGAAAAAGGTAAACTGTCTTGGGAAATTTTGGCAGCACCGTTTAGGTCTTATGCTAAAGAGAAGAATTTGACAGAAAAAGACGTTTTAGAAGTTGTGGAAAGAGGCAGAAGTGGTTCCAATACCAAGAGTGGTAAATGATACCAATGTTTGACTCTCCGCTCTCTTTTTTCCCGGAAAACCAGCGAAGATAGTAAACCTAATCGAAGATCAAAAAATCGTATCTATAACCTCCGATTTCATCATTGAAGAAGTAAAAGAAAAATTAGTTTCAAATTTTAATACTCCGCTTTATGCCGCAAATGGCACGGTTTCTTATATTTCTTCTATCTCTCAAGTGCCTTTAAAAGGCAAGGATTTTAATTTGAGAGATCCTGACGATAATAAGGTTCTGGAAACTGCAGTAGTTGGCAAGTGTAATTTTTTGATAACAGGAGATAAGGATTTGTTAACTTTGGGTGAGTACAACCGAATACAAATTGTCGCTCCTGCGGAATTTCTAGATAAGTTTAATTGAATAAACATTTAGCTAGCCTCAAATTTTTGCCATTCGATAGAACTCATGGCCTTTGGCTTCTGATATACTTTTTGGATGCAAGCGAGTGATGCAATAGAGTTGTATAAGTTATTTGTCGGCGGAGGTATCGATGTGTGGCTTGATGGCGGTTGGGGTGTTGACGCACTTTTAGGTGAGCAAACACGGCAACACGAAGACTTGGATATTGTCCTTCAAGAAAAAGACTTACCTAAACTGCGCCAATTGCTTGAAGCAAGAGGATATAAAGATGTCCCAAGAGATGACACTAGTGCTTGGAACTTTGTATTGGGTGACGACGAAGGCATTCTAGTCGACGTTCATGCGTTTCATTTTGATGATAAAGGTAACGGTATTTATGGAGATAAAGGAGAGACTTATCCAGCAGATTCTTTAAAAGGCACTGGAACAATAAATGGTCAGCAAGTGAAATGTGTAACTGCTGATCAGCTCGTTAAATTTCACATTGGATATGAGCCAGATGAAAATGATAAAAAAGATGTCAAAGCTCTATGTGAGAAATTTGGAATTGAAGTGCCTAAAGAATATACGGATTATAATTCGCCCTCACGCTAATTTGATATACTCTGCTCATGAATAGCAAAGTCAAATTGCTTCTGATCAGCAACACTTACGCATATGGTGGTGGTTTTCTGTCGCATGCTAAAGACGAAATTAAGAGTTTTCTAAGCGGGATAGATTCTCTTTTGTTTATTCCTTATGCTCTAAAAGATAGGGATGAATATGAAGACATTGCCAGAGCGTACTTTAAAAATCTCGGTATAAGTTTAAATTCAATACACAAATTTGAATATCCCAAAAAAGCTGTAAGTGAGGCCAAATCAATTTATATTGGAGGAGGAAATACTTTTAGATTACTAAAGGAGCTATACGACTTAGATATTCTTGACGATTTGAAAAGTGCAATTTTGAAAGGAGTGCCATATATGGGAAGTTCCGCTGGAATCCATATGGTGACACCAACAATGAGAACTACTAACGACATGTCAATTGTCGAACCACCAAGTCTTGATGCGATGGGAATACTTAATTTCCAAATAAACCCTCACTTTATCGATGCTGATCCTAAATCTAAATATATGGTAGAAACCAGAGAAAAAAGACTAGAGCAATACCATGAAGACAATGATTATTTAGTGCTTGGTTTAAGAGAAGGTGCTTGGGTAAGGATTGAAAATTCCAAGATTAAACTTGGGGGTAAGCATGGAGCCAAAGTTTTTCAAAAGGGAAAGCAGCCTAAAGAGTATAAAGCAGACTCTTATATAAAATTACCAGTTGAATAATACGTTCTGACTTTGTACTTCGGTATAACTCAGTATTTTTAATCCACGAGGCGGAGCTGAGTTGTTGTTATTATAACCCCAAATCTCCCTCTGTCTGTCTTGATTTTCTATACAAAGTTTGTATAATTATTGTACTGTGAATACACAAACCATTAACATTTCTCTCCCTTCTGAGCTTCTCAAAAGTGCCGACAAGTTGGCAAAAAAAGAGTCAAGGACAAGAAGCGAGCTTATTCGTGAAGCCTTAAGAGCTTATGTTAAAGAACTTTCGGCATGGGAAGATCTATTTGAGTACGGTAGGAAACAAGCTAAAAAACTTGGAATTAAACCAAAAGACATTCCCCGCCTAATCGATGAATATCGCCGAGGAATTTAAAAGGTGGTCAGAGTTGTCTTGGACACCAATATTTGGATTTCGGCACTCAACTTCGGTGGTCAGCCAGCACAAATTTTAAAGATAGCCGTTAAAAAGCAAATCAGGCTTTATTCTTCCCGGGCTCTTTTTGCTGAATTAATCGGCGTTTTAAGAAAGAAATTTGGTTATTCAGACCAGAAAATCGAAGAAGTGGAGGTCTTATTTAAGAAGCGAGTGAAATTTAGAGAGTCTAGAATTAATCTGAACGTAGTAAAAACCGATCCGTCTGACAACCGAGTTTTGGAGTGTGCTTTAGAGACCGAAGCCGACTTTATTGTTTCTGGCGATAAGGATTTATTAAATCTTGAAAGTTTTCGAGATATCAGGATAGTTGGTCCTGCTGAATTTTTCAAGATTTTTAAAAGTTGACTTTTCCAATTCCTAATTTCCTCAACAACTTGATTTAAGTGTTCACTTCGGCAAGCTCAGTACAAGCACTTCGATTCCACTCCCTCCAGAGGCGGGCAGGCAGTGTAAACTCCGTCCGTCGGGTCAAACTCGACTGGTAAGTCTGACTTGGCGTAAACTGCGGGGAGCCAGTTTAAACATATTAGAACTTTACTTTCTTCTTGATTTTAGGTTTGTTAAAATCTTTCTTAATGTATAAAGTCAGATTTTACACCCCACAAAGAAAAATTTCCCCTATAAAGAAGTTTTTAGATTCATGTCAATCGAGTTTAAGAACAAAGATTCTTCGGGGAATGCTTGATTTGTGATACCTAATAAGATATCATTACTTACCGTGAAAGATTTAACTTTAGATGAATATCTTAAAGAACAACTAAAAGACCCTGAATTTAAAAAAGAATGGGAAAAAAGTGAGGCTGCCTATCAAGTAATCAGAGAACTTATTCGGGTCAGAATTGAAGGTAAGATTTCTCAAAGACAACTTGCTCAAAAAGCAGGCACCACCCAAGCTGTCATATCCAGAATCGAAAATATGAGTGTAAGTCCTTCCATTGGCTTAGTTCAACGTATCGCCAAATCGTTAGGGAAAAAGCTGGAAATTAAATTTTCCTAAGACGGGCGTCGGTAGAGCAGGCCTTACTGCTCGAATATCGGCTCAAACTCTTCCTCTGTCTCTAGAAAATACGTTCCACTTCACTATATCCTTCGCATAAAGCTTCTGATATCAAGAAGACTTCGGCGGACAGGTCCGCCTTCATTCTCCACTACGCTCAAAGAGCTTCGAGGATCGAGAAAATTTTGGCGGGACAGGTATGTGTACTAACGTTGGAGAGCACTCAGAAAGTTATTATAGCCAAGATTATAGTTTAAAATCTTTAACCACTTTTTTAATTTCTTTTTTGATTGTTTCCCAATTTACTTCTTTGTGCATTCGTGGTGACGGTTGTGAGTCTGCTTCTTCAAAATAGATAAGAGATTTTAGAATATGGAGCTTATCGTAATTTATATTTGCGTATTTTTCTTCCAATTTTTCGAATAAATGCGGCAGTGTGTATATTTGCAGTAAAAAGTAGAGGTCAATAAAATCCTTCCTGCTTCCACGAGAGGAAATGGTCAAAAGCTTGGTACAGGCAATATCCAATATCGAAGAAACAAAAATACCTTCCCACTCTATTTTTTCTTCGAGCAGTTTGTAGGGGTAGTGCAGAAATTGGATTTGGACATTGACGACAAAACAATTTAATGTGCCTTTATCTATTTGGACATTTTCCAAGTGCCCAATTTTTGCCAATTCCTTTTGAAGCAGTGTGGGTTTGAAATCTTTTTCACTAAAAAAGTCTAAATCCTCAGACTCTCTATGGCCAATCTGTAGTGCGAGTCCTGTCCCGCCGCTTAGATAAAAATTGTCAAAAACTGTGCTTTTTTTTAAGTTACCTAGAACTTTTTTTGTACCTTTTGGAATTATATTTGTGAACATCAGGAAAGATAGAATCGCCAAAAATTCTTAGATTTAGGTTCAAGCTTTCTTTCTCTGGCGATTTTTTTGATGTAATTTTTACCCGTTTTTGCCACTAGCCACTTTATAGCTCCCGAGTCTCCTTTTTCAAGAATCGTTTTTGTTATGTAGCCTTTGTGATCTTTCCAGTTCAGATCTTTTAGATTATCTCCCCAGAAATATTTTGTGACTGTTTTAGGCAGTTTATTCATGTATATATTATAATCCTTTCCATGCTAAAAAATACTATTGTCGCAAAACTTAATGAGATTGAGAAGGAAAAACAAGTGAAGATTCTATATGCGGTAGAATCAGGAAGCCGTGCATGGGGCTTTGAGTCCAAGGACAGTGATTATGATGTTCGTTTTATTTTCGCTTCGCGAAAACCTCGCCAAAAATTGAATATTTGGGCGGGGATGAAGCGAAGGGGAAACATACTTCCGAGGACGTTCGATCTCGGAGCTTGAGCCAAATGATAGAATCGGCGAAAACCGAGGGTTCTTAACCCTCGAAAGTTTATTTATATTCACCCTCTAGATTGGTACCTTTCTATTGAAAACAGGAGAGACGTGATTGAGTATCAGACTTCGGACTTGTTAGATATAAATGGTTGGGACGTTAAAAAGGCTTTGAAGCTGTTCAAAAATTCTAACCCACCACTTTATAAATGGCTTCATTCTCCTATAGTTTATTTAGAAAAGAGCAATTTTAGTAAAAAATTAAGAACTTTAATGCCTAAATTCTATTCTTCTGCTGCTTGTACTCATCATTATCTGAGCATGGCTAAAAGAAATTACAAAGCTTACCTTTCCCATCCAAAAGTAAATGTCAAAAAATACTTCTACGTGTTAAGACCGATTCTTGCTTGCATGTGGATTGAAAAGTATAAAACAATGCCTCCAATGGAGTTTGAAAAGCTATTTGAAGCGCAAGATCTCAAATCTCAGTTCAGAGAAAATGTAAGAAAACTTCTTAAGAAAAAGCAGTCTGGAGAAGAACTGGATGTTCAAGACAGAATAAAGGTCATAAATGAGTTTTTAATAGAGAAAATAAATTATTTTGAAGAATATACAAGAATTCTCAAAGTAAAAAGAGATATCGACGTCAGGCCTTTGGATAATCTATTTAAAGAGACGCTGTTTTAGAAAAATCGGCTCAAACTCCTCATCAGTCTCCAGAAAAAACGCCCCAAATGCGGAAGAATTACGCTTTTTTTAGTAATGAGAAGGCTCTTTCTATATCTTTAGTTTCGATTACCAAAGTTAGCTCAGTGTAAGTAGAGATTGTTTCAATAAGGTTTATTCCTTCCCATGCCAAAGCCTTAAGGATGGAATAAAGTACGCCTGGCGTTTTTGTTGCTTCTATCGGAATCCTAACAGTGAGTGATGACAAATTTTGAAGAGTGCAAATTGGGGTCTCGTCCTTAAAAATCTTTTTTATCTCTTCCTCAATCGCATCGCTTGCTATTATGGTTATCTGACTTACTCCGTGAGAAATAGTAATAAAGATGTCTTTCCTGTCAGCGGTTTTCTCAAGTACCTTGTTTTGGGCATCGCCTATTGTTAGAGAATTTGAAAATGTGTAATCCACCAAATTCGATCTGATTGTTATGTCGCCTAAACTCTCTAAAATACTCTCACTTTTAGGCAAAGTGTCCTTTAACCGAGAAGAAACCCTTTTAAGAGCCATGATAATAGCTCCTTCTTTAATATCTTTGAAAAGTCTTTTCTCTATCTCAGGCTTAAAATAACGGGCAAGAGAAGAGTAATTTACTAGGTCGGCAGCCATTGCTGCCTCCAAAAATGGAGCTTGTTTTACTAGATCCTCGACGACAGTAGTTGTAGAAATCATATATTCTGTTAAATTTATAACATATGTTGTTAAAAATGTCAAGTTTTGTTAATTATTTGACATTTATTCTCCTATGGTATTTAATTCACTCAACATGAATGAACTTTTGACACATCAGAGAACTGAAACAGAAATTATGGATACAAGAACACCTGTTCTCATCTCGGGTCTCCCTGGCAGAATGGCAACTCTTGTCGCTAAAGCACTTGCGCAAGATGAACATTACAATTTATTGCCTATTGCCATGACTTCGGCAAGACACAGGCGAACAAGTCAAACATTAGGTGGTAATCACAGAGTCAATTTGGTTGACTATTGCCCTTTTGATCTCGGAAGAGGAACAATCGCAGTCGACTATACTACACCGCAGAGTGCCGAAACAAATGCTATTAGCTATACCCACTTAAGAATACCTTTTGTAATGGGAACCACAGGTGGGGATAGAGAAGCAATTGAAAACATGGTCAGAAATAGTGAAATTAGTGCAGTAATTGCTCCGAATATGGCAATTGAAGTTGTTGAATTACAAGATGAGCTTCAAAGACTTATAGAAACGACTCCAAATGCTTTTCAAGGTTGGCATATGACGATTCGGGAGAGTCACCAAGCAGCCAAGAGAGATGTAAGCGGTACTGCAAGAGCATTCCAAGTACAACTGGGAAGGCTTGGGGCAAGTTTGGAGGGCGAAATAGAAAGCATTAGAGATCCTGAAGTTCAAAGGCAACTGGGAATTCAAAGTGTGGACGGGCATGCTTATCACTGGATTACTTTAACGAGCCCAAATGGTGAGACAAGGGAATTCACTACAGCAATAGAAGGTCGCCAGCCGTATGTGGAGGGAACTTTAATGGCTATAAGGTTCTTATCAAGAAGGATGAGAGAGGGATCACATGGGGTAGTTTTTACAATGAGTGATGTCATTAGAGATGGAAGGGAGGTGACAGAATGAAAGAAGCACAACAATTCGGCAGATTGGTAACTGCAATGGTTACACCTTTTGACGAGAATGGTGAATTGAGTGTGGAGCGAACAAGAAGGTTGTCAGAACACCTTGTGAACACAGGTACAGAAAGCATAGTTGTTTCAGGCACGACTGGAGAGTCACCGACTTTAAGAGAGAGAGAACGGATGTTGCTTATCGACGCTGTCCTTCATGCTGTTGGCGATCGAGCAAGAGTTATAGCTGGAACCAGTACATACTCTACAGCTGAAAGTGTTCATTTATCGAGACTGGCTCAAACTGAGGGTGCCCGCGGACTTTTATTGGTCACTCCCTATTACAATAAGCCTTCCCAAGAAGGGCTAAGAAGGCACTTTGGAACAATAGCAGAGGCGGTTAATGTCCCTTGCATGTTGTACAACGTTCCATCGCGAACGAACGTGAATATGTTGCCGGAAACAGTTCTTTGGCTCGACCAGAATTATCCAAATGTTGTCGGGCTTAAAGAAGCGATAGGTACTTCAGATGAAAGAGGAAGGACGCAGGTTGCTCTGGTGCTAGAAGGCAGATCAGATGGTTTTGAGGTTTGGAGTGGAAATGATCAGGATACGCTTCCCATGATGAGACAAGGTGCACATGGGGTAGTTTCGGTTGCCAGTCATTTAACAGGCGACCTTATTAGGAGGATGATGGATCATCAAATTGTAGGAGAGGAAGATCAAGCTCAACAGTTACATGACCGCTTAATGCCTTTATTTGAGCACCTATTTCCTCCAACAGCACCCGAACCATCACCAGCTTCGGTTAAAGCTATGCTTAATATTACTGGGATGGAAGTGGGCGATTTAAGGTTACCATTAGTTGGTGTGCCAGAAGGTTATCGAAATCGTCTGCAAGTTCTCTTGGTGGATTACAATTTAGTACCAACAAGAGCAACAAGAGAGGGTGTGACAATACCTGCCACGACTTAAATTTCAAAACAGGCTGTTTCTATAATTAAATTTTTATAGGGATAGCCTGTTTTTGTACCTTTTGTCACAAAAATATCGGCTCAAACTCCTCATCAGTCTCTAGAAAAAACGTCCTCCTCCTTCTCCGGCAAAGCCGGATTCGGCGGGACAAGTAAGTGCGACAAGTCATACTTGTCAGCCGAGTTTGACTCGGCACTAACATTGGAGAGCTGAGTTTTCCTTAATATAACCTCAAACGTTAGTCTAATCGGCGTTGACAAATGGTATTCCATCGTATATACTCCGGAATACCATGAGTAGTTCGGTAGTTACCATAAAAGTTGATCCTCAGACAAAGAAAGAAGCTCAAAAAACAGCCTATGAGCTTGGTATGCCTTTATCTGTGGTTATTAAAGCATTTTTAAAACAGTTTATTAAGACGAAGACTGTGGAGTTCAGCGCCAGAGACGAAGAACCTAGTGAATATCTTATTAGAACGATCAAACAGGCAGAAAGAGACTTAAAAGAAGGCAAAGCATCTCCTGTTTTTCGTACCGGGGAAGAAGCAGTTAAGTGGCTTGAAAAGCAAGGCATATGAATGTCAGCTTAAGCCCGGACTTCCTCAAAAAATTAAAAAAATTAGACGTTAGAATTCGCAATAGTTTTAAAGAAAGAATTCTCGTATTTTCCAAAAATCCCGAGGAGCCCATTCTAGACAATCATCCGCTGAAAAGAGAATGGAAAGGATATAGAAGTATTGATATTACTGCGGACTGGCGTGCGATCTATAAAGAAACACAGATAGGGGATGAAATTGTTGCTTACTTCGTTGCACTGGGAACCCATGACGAATTGTACAAAAAATCCTAATATAATATCGGCTCAAACTCCTTCTAAGATTCCCGATGTAAAAGTCTTCGACCTCTTCGAGAGCCTGAGGGCTCCTCAGAGCCTCGAACGGCCTGAGCTCAGACCGAACACTTCTGGAGTGGATGGAGTGAATGTAGGATTGGTGATATTGTACAATGATTAATTGATTAAGGAGGTGAGGTTTTGTGGGTAGATTGATTTTAGCTTTATTAATAGCAGCAATTTTTGCTGTTATGGTGTCAAGCTCTGTATCAGCTCAAGTTCCTGCGGATGAGGCATGTAGTAATGCAATTCCTAGAGCCCAAGCTGTTGGAGTAACACTTCCGTTTAACCTTTGTATTAATTTGCCGTAATATGATCTGGATTTAACGGCAATATTTTGATTGAGATCGAGCAAAACTATGACTATTGGGTCGTAGATGTGTTATTTTTAAAAGTCTGGTCTGGATCGACAAGCTAAGTACTAGCATCTTAAACAGCGTATAGATATTACAAACCGAATTATTCCAAGAATGGAGGCCAGTCAATATTTCACAGCTGAGGAGAGAAACTTAATTGAGCGAGACAAAGCTTTGTGTAAAGAAGCCGGAAAATTTGGCAAACAAACTGAACAGTCGTTAGTTAACCTTTAGGTGGCCAAAATACACCCAAAATAATAAATGAGGAAGGGGTATATAGGGGGAGCCAGGTTTTGTCCAAGGGAATAGTCAATCTTTGAGACTAACGTCAGGCTAAAATGAAAGGGCGTCTAGGATTTTATTGAAGAATGATTTTTTGGTAGTTATAATACTGCCATTTTCTGCTGAAACGTAACCAGTGATTCTTACATCTACGGGTAATACTCCCAAAAACTTTTGCTTTTTAACAGCCGGGATTTCATAAACGAGTTGGTTATTCAGCTCGGTCAGCAGTATGCTGCCTTCTTGGGAAGTTGCGGAAGCTGTGGCTTCTGGGGTTGCCGATGCAGTTGCTTCGGGTGATGAGGTTGGGCTTGGTGACGGTTCTGGAGGTAAAACGACCGGGAAGCCTGCTCGGATCATATTTTGGATAGCAACTTCAGGAAGAATTACAACGTGAGTACCAGAAGGAGTAGTAACAATTTTCTCACCGGTGGCTGGGTTTACAGTGATCGGAAAGTTGGTTCTTATTTTTCTGCCTGGGTTTACTGTTGGACTTGCAGTTGGACTAGAATCTTTTATTACCGCTTGCGAATTGACATCAATTTTTGTGGTATTTTTTCGGGTATTTGATTGAGACGTTGATCCTGTGTTTTTGTTATTCGATGATTGAGATTGGGAATGTAAGTCGGTTGGCTGAATATTGGTAGGTTTATCGCCTTTGTTATCTGATATTTGCTGCGTACTTTCGTTGACATTGGAGCTTGAAAGGACTTGTTTTTCTAAAGTTTTAGTTCTTTGAGTGGTAATAAGGTAAGTTGCGCCGAGTAAGAGGGCGACAGCGACCAAAATGACGGGGATTAAATGAACGAAACCTCTTTGCATTTTTGCTCTGCCTTTTCCACTTTACTGTTTCTGAATAAGAAGTTCAAGAGCCCCGGAGTGCACGAGATGCGAACTTTTTCTTGACTTACTGAACAAAGCTTTTTCACCTTTTCCAAATAGTGTATAATATGGGCACTTAAGTTAGGGATTTAGATTTTTATACCTCGTTAAAATCTCTCTCTGAATTTAATTATGAATATCAAAACTACATGTATAAGATGCGGGAAAGTTAGAATTTCCCTTAGAAAATGGGATGCAAAGATCGAAAAAGGCCCGGTTTTGATGATGGAGAAAACAGTTTGCCCGGATGTCGAGTGCCAAAAATTAGTAGATAGACAATTTGCCGAACTGCGAGAGAAGAAAGAAGCACTCAAAGCTTCTAAAGAAGAAAACTCTAAATCCGCAAAGAATTAATTCTATTGGTAAATCTGCTACCTGTTTTGTATTCTTCCTTGAACCACTTTTCCGTTTTTGGGTCTGCATAAATATTTGTGAGGTAAACTGCCGTGAGCTTGCCCAAAAACCTCTCCGTAAGTCATTGCGAGGAGTCAGCGACGAAGCAATCTTAGACGAAACAGATTGCCACTCCCTCGACTCGCTTCGCTCGCTCGGGATCGCAATGACAAAAAGTTCGTTTGTTGCAACAATCTTTTCCCATGAACACCAAAGCTAGTAGGTTTTCAGCAACCTACTGCCGTGTAATATTGACAAATGTACAATACTGTCTAGGCCGCGATACATTCCGTACAGTTGATGTATCTTGAAAGGTCGTTACAATGGCTCGTATATGCGAGCCTACAAAGTATTTCCATTAAGACAA
>Ga0209541_10002719_pt1 | contig 33183 bp, 29 predicted proteins | sample RifCSPlowO2_01_FD_184027 | JGI IMG/M metagenome (GOLD analysis project Ga0209541, IMG submission 184027) | Groundwater microbial communities from Rifle, Colorado - Rifle CSP2_plank lowO2_0.1 (SPAdes) (version 2) | ecosystem: Environmental > Aquatic > Deep subsurface > Groundwater | place...
GTCATTTTTAAACTTAGTCCAAGAATAGATAGATCCTTCTTTTTTTAATTGAAAATAATAAATTTGTTCATCAATATACCAAATAATTTTGCGTATAGGCGCCGGAATAAGCCTGGCTAAAATTGGCCAATTTTTTTTATAATAATTAATTTTATAATTAAGATTCATGCTATGGTAATTTAGTTAAAACCCGCGATAATACCGCTAATTTTATCTATTAGTCTATCTAAATTATGGTTTTTTACAACGTAATCTCTTAAAGAGCGTTCGGGCTCCATCTGATAATGTTTTTCTGAGATAATCCGCAATTTAAAAGCAAGGTCATCGGCTTTATCTTCATCAAACAAAAACTGCGGGGCAAGAAATGCCTTAGCAGAATAATTTGAACTTAATACTTGCATCCCACAAGCCATTGCTTCAAGAAGTGCTTTATCCAAACTACCGGTCTTGCTTAAATGGACAAAAACATCGTGCGACTGATAATACGGGACTAGATCCCGATGATTTATCTTGCCTACAAAGTTAAAATTATCTTCCAACCCCAAGTCTCTAATTTTAAGCCTCAGGCTTTTTTCATAATTCTTATCTTTTTCCAGCGGCGCTTCTCCAATCATGGTAACAAAAAAATTCACTTTCTCGTCTTTTAATATCTTGGCCGCATCAACAAGGGTCTCGTAATTTTTTACTGATGAAATTCTGCCAACGCTTAGTATTTTGATCTTATTATCAGTTACTGATTGTTGACTATTGGTTATTGGTCTGAAAAAATCTGTATCTATTCCATGATCAGTAACACTAACTTTCTTTAATTTCCGATAAAAACTTCTCTCCGAGGCAGTGAAGATTACATCGGCAAGTTTTTCGGCAACTTTCAGCTTCGTAGTTACTCCTCTGCTTGTATACCATAGGAATACTTTTTTATTCATTAAGCGCCAAAAAGGACCACCAACAACGACCCAAATCGGATTCATATGAACAAAGACAGCATCATAATCATTTCGTAAAGTAGAAAGTAGAAAGTAGAAAGTAGAAAGTTGTTTTATTTTTGACGCACCGCCATCCTTACCCATGCTAAAAACTTTTACATTCTCCGGCAAATCAAACTGGCCCTTTTCAAGACATAAAACCGTGATTTTTTCGAATTTATACGAGAATCTTTTAAGCCACTCGATAAAAAATCCTAGTAGCTGGTCATTCTCGTCTACTTTTTGAGTGATAATCAGTAAATTCAAAACTAAAAAATAAAAGTAAACAGAGGCTAGCAAATAGTAGATAAACTACCAATTGCTAACCGCCAATTACCAAGTACTGGTTACCCCTCAATATATCTCTTTTTTATTATTTTTCCAAGCAAAAACCCCGTTTAAGGGGCTTGCTCGAAGTTATCCACAGTTCAAGGGAGGCTCCACCTCCGTTTTATCGAGAATACACGGGTACTTGATTAACTGAGGTGTAGTCGGAACCTTGAGGATACCAATTAAACTCGTTGGTATTGATACAGAATACTTTTTTGAAGAAGTCGGGGTCATCAGCTACAGCTTGATCTCCAGTGGTGTTAACCCAATGAAGCATTCCTCCATCCTCGCTTGTAGTTTCAACTCCATAGACCTTAGGGTCATCGATCTCACAGTTTCTGAAGAGACCGGAGGTTACTAAAGTATCTCTTGTGGTTGAAGGTGTGTTTTTTACTGCAGAGAAGCCCCCCAGATGACCATAGAAATTAAATATTGCAGGATTTAAGAATAATCTCTTGTATCCCCACTCATTAGCGATATATATGTCTGGATCGTCAGAGCCGGTGGCGCTAAGGGTGTCGCCTTCTTTGAGGTCTAGGGCGGCAAGAGTAACAAAACCTTTAGAGGCGGGGGTTGCTGGAGTTGCCGGAATTGCTGGGGTCGCAGGAATAGCTGGAGTATCTGATGTCGCAGGCGTTGCTGGTTCTGCAGGCGTTGCAGGAGTTGCAGGAGTTGCGGAAGTTGATCCTCCTCCACCACCACTACTGCCACCACCAGAAACATTACTTGCTGGAGCTATAATAGTTAATTCTTGAGCATTGCTTCCCGCTGTTCTATCTGTGTATGATTCGGTTGTTGTCTGGAAATTCGTACCTGAATACCGAGCCGAAATTCCGGTATTAGCTAATGGTACGGGACAATACCAATAACCGGCATTAGTAGTTGTTCCCATAGTACAAGTAGTCCCAAAGCTATCTCCGGCTACAACAGTCCCATACGATATTTTGGTAGTAGCAAATGTTCCTCCAACTTGAAACACCTGAATCTTATGACCAAACAACAATCCACTTTCGTCGTTAAGACTGGTAGTGGCCGTTACTCCAAAATCAACAGATGTAGATGCAGTGGCACTAACTGTTAGTGTGCTCGTAGTAGCCCTATTAACATAACCATCTGCGCCACCGGTAACATACCCTCCGGTCGTTGCTCCGGCAATATATTTTCTCCATGTACCACCATAATTACTGTATGATTGCGAAGCAACTGTTCCGTCATAAGATGCAGAGGCGGTAGTTCCATTAAGAGTTAGAGTATTACTAAGTTCATCGGTAACACCATTAACACGAATTGTATAATCCATACTAGCTCCGGTAGTAAAAGGATCTGTGCCAGAAGCAGGAAGATCTACACCGGTCCATTCCGTAGTTACCCAACCATCAATAGACGCTGAAGCTCTTAATGTATCGGACGTATTAAAGATACATCCACCATCGGTCATTTCTTTAGAACTGGAGGCCACCTTTATTATACCGTCCGCACTATTCGTGCTTTCTGAGGCAGTGCCATCCTGCACCTCACCAAAACTAGTGCCACCCGCACACCACCATCTAAGAGTTAGGGTACCCTTATTAGCTATGAGCACATCAATCTCGCTATCAATTCTGAAAAAAACATATTCACCAGCATCATTATCGGCGCTAGCGCTATTCGAAAACATTAAAAAAGCGGCAAAAACCGCAATGCAAACCAATGACCATTTATTCATAGGAGTAGCTAATTTACCCATTTGAGGCTAGAAGGCTAAAAACCACGAACAACCAAAAGATATTTGGATATCCATAACTTGCCTTCAATGTATTATCTTACACCTCAATTATAAAACTACCCTCGATACAACGCAAAGGTGGCTGTTGATAAGATAGAGAGATTAATTACAGACACTAAATTACAAGCTTTTTAAGCTGTTCTGAATAGTTTCTTATGGAATTTTTTCGCTCAAATTGATTGGCTAAATTATGCCCGTTTTGGCTATATTCTTGATACCTATCAGAATCATTCAAGAGAACTCCTGCCTTATTCGCTATATCTTCAGCGTCCCAGTCAATAATCTCACCTACTAGACCGTTTTTGAGTAAATCGGGCACTATTCCGACCGGAGTTGCTAAAACAGGCACTCCGCAAGCCATAGCCTCAACGACTACCCTAGGACCACCTTCATTATAAGATGGCATGATCAAGAGCCTAGACTGATTAAGTAAACTGGCAATCTCATTTGCATCCCTTGCATAGCCATGCATAATAACATTATTCTGCAGTGACAAATGACTAATTTCCAATGACAAATTTTTCTTTAACGATCCTTCTCCAATAATAAGACATTTTATATTTGAGATTTGAGATTTGAGATTATTAACTGTTTCCAGTAGCAGGTCTAATCCTTTATTTTTTTCTAATCTACCGATAAAAATAAGGTCATATTCTTTTGGTAAATTCATCGGCTTAAATATGTCGAGATCAATATATAAAGACGGGATATATAGTATCTTTTCTTTTGGCACACCTGCTTTGATTAAAAATTCAGACACCTGGGTAAGATTAACAACCCTGACTGCCCTAGCTCCGCTCACATCATATTTAATAAATAAACTAGTTAAGTTTTTATATATTTCCTCTTTGACGCCTGAAGATTCTGGATAGCCGGGGATATGATGAATTTCTAAGACGTAAGGCACCTTTATTTTTTGCCATAATAATCTAGCCCCGATTCCATTATAAAAAGGCGGGAATTCATGAACTGTCATCAGGTCAAATTTTTGTTCTTTGTATATTTCTATCCCCTTTTTTAAAAACCATATCGGATGAAATATTAACGGCCATAGCGAAATATGTATATAAACATTTCCGAAAAGATTCTTAACTCCGGAATTTTGTCCTTTAACCTTAGGGGAAATAATATCAATACGCTCCCAATGTTTATGAAATTCTTCAAGAGTATTATAAAAAGCTCCCTTTTTTCCGGAAACTAAATCTTCTACGCCCCCCAATCCAGTTATCATTAGAAGTTTTGCCATTAATTAGGTCGGTTTTCCAACAACGCAAAAGTTTGCTCTATCATTTTTTCTACACTATATTTCACAATCGTCTCCCTGCCCTCGGCTGCAAATTCATCTCTTAATTCCAGAGATTGGTGCATGCCCTTTATCGCTTCGATTAAATTAAATTCATCATTATATTTAATTAAGAATCCATTACGACCTTGTTCAATGACTTCTCTATTTCCACCAACAGCGCTCGCTATAACCGGCACACCAGCCGCCATCGCCTCAAGTATCTGATGGGAAAAACCTTCGTAACCGCTGTTCAGAACAAACATATCAGCTGCGGCAAAATAGACGGCCATTTCTTCTCTAGACTTTTTGCCAACAATATAAACTTTCCGTTCAAGACCCATATTCTTAACCATCGACTCCAGCTGTTTTTTATCGGGACCGTCACCAATTATTACCAAGCGGAAAAACTGGCTTATCTTTAATAACTCAGGCATTATTTTTACCAGCATCTTAAAACCCTTCCACGGAACAAGCCGACCGCTTGAAATAATTATATTTCCGGGAATACCTATTTTTCTTCTCGCCTCTTCTCTGGTAAGTTCTGATTCTTTAAAATCAACTCCGTTATATATCACGTGAATCTTATCCGATGGCACACCCCATTTCTTAACTATGCCGGCAAGATATTGTGACGGTACAATAACACCATCAGCTTTTAGGCAAACTTTGCGCTGTGTTTTAGCAAGAATATTTATAAAGCCTTTTTGTGCTGTATTTTGGAAATCATTTATCAAAAGCGAGCTTTTTTTCTTATTAACCGCTATCTCCCAGGCATAATCACCCACTATTTTTACAAAAAATCTCTTCTTCCTTATTCTAGCCGCTCTAAGAGCCGGGGCTCCGGCGCTTACAGCATTTAGAGACAGTATCACATCGTGTTTTTTGGCCTCGCCCAAAACCTTAAAAAAGTATATTAAATGCCGAAGCCCTTTAGGCCACTTTCTCCACACCCGCACAACCCTGAAAGGTAATTCTTTATCGCTTGGATAACTGAATCTAGAGGAATAAGTTATTACGGTAATTTGTCGCTCCTTAGTCCCATTTCTACCCAAGGCCATAGCATAAGAAGCCGGCCCGCCAATATCGGGAGAAAATATTCCAGTTGTAATTAAAATTTTAAACATAAAATTTTATTAATCTCTAAATTCTAATCTCGAATCTCTAAACAAATTCTAAAATCAAATTTCAAAATAAGCATTGGCATTTGTTTTATTTTTTTTGAATTTTCCGGCATTTGAGATTATTTAGAGATTAGGGTTTAAAGATTAGAGATTCGTACAATTCCTTAAATTGTACGGCAACCCTGTCCCAATTATATTTTTCCATAGCTAATGCTCTGGCATTCTCTACTATCTCCCCCCTAAGTTTATCATTTTCTAAAATTATCCTTATTTTAAAAGCAATATCTTCAGGCTCCAAAGTTGCAAAAAGTCCGGTCTTTCTATCTTCCAAAAAATCAGGAATTCCACCAACTCTCGTTCCCACAATAGGCACTCCTGCCGCCATTGCTTCCAAAAAAGAACTACCCAGACCTTCCGACCGCGAAGGACGAACAAAAACATCTGAAATTTTCAAATATAGCGGTAAGTCCTTGTGATTCACCGAACCAGCAAATATTACGTTATCCCGGAGGTTGTGTTCGGAAACCAATAATTCTAGTTTTTCTTTCTGCTGACCTTCTCCTGGCGGAGTGTCTCCTGCCAAAATAAGTTTATAAACAGTACTGGGATTTTTCTCTTTAATCAAAGCCAAAGCCTTAATAAGCAACTCTAGTCCGTTCTTAGGCATCAAGCGGGATGCGCTTATTATAACCTTATCCCCGGGCTGAATACCAAGCTTTTTCTCAAGGTCAGCCATATCGCCGTAACTGAACTGCCGAGAAAAATTATCTATATCCACTCCATTGGGTATTAGACTAACAGGCAAACCCTTTCTCGCGCTGATTAAATAATTTTCCAAATACCTGCTAATAGCCGTAGCCCGATCTGCCTTCCAAATTATTAGTTTCCTAAAAAAATTGATGAGACTGCTCTGTTTTTTCAAATTTTTACCCTCCTGAAGAGTCAAAATAAAAGTTATCTTAGGATAAAATATCTTTGCCAACCACGCCGCTCCCGCTCCGTGAGACGCCTGGTAAGCATGGACTATCACATTTTCCCCGCCAGAGGCGGACAAAAACTTCCGTGAATATAAAAATCCGCTAACAGGAAACAATAATTTATCCAGCAGTAAGCCTACTCCCACCCTATTAATTCTGAATTTACTGCCCAATTCCTCATTCGGCAGGCCTCTTTTAATCTTAGGCGTTATTATTTCAAAAAAAAATTCCGGTAATCTTTTTACCGTTTCTTCTATAGCCAATTCCGAACCACCAATAAAGGGTCGAAAAGCAGTTGTAAAAATCAATATCTTCTGCATAAAGACCTTGTAAACATGCGGATTTAATGTTATTATATTGCCATAAATAATGCCAGAAATCAACCCTAAAAAACGAATCCTATTTATTATCACTCAATCTGAAATGGGCGGCGCTCAGAGGTTTTTGTTTAATCTTTTGACCCATATTAGCAATCGCTATGATATTTTGGTAGCCATTGGTTCCGCTGGCAACCCGCGAACGCAGAGAGCGGAGCAGTCGTCGTATGACGGCGGAAACGAGCTTCACGAAAAGTTAAAATCCATAAATATCGAAACTCTCACACTCACCAAACTCAAAAGAGAAATAAGTCCCGTCAACGATATTAAAGCTTGTTTTGAAATACGAGATTTAATAAATAAATTTAAACCGAACGACCTGTTTCTATTAAGCTCCAAAGCCGGTTTCATAGGTTCTCTTACCGCTCGCTACCTACTACCCACTGCAAATCTTAGAATACTGTATCGAATCGGTGGCTGGACATTTAATGATCCCTGGCCTATCTGGAAAAAGAAACTCTGGATAAATCTTGAACGCCGAAGCGCTTCTTGGAAAGATATAATAATCGTAAACAATCAGCACGATTACGATCAGGCTCAAAATCTTAAAATTAAACCGCGTGAAAAGCTGGTTCTAATCCACAACGGTCTTGATATTTATAAAATGGATTTTATCCCCAGAGAAGAAGCCCGCCTGAAATTATTTTCCGCCAAAGGCGGATCCGCCTCCGGCGGAGAAAAAATATCCGGCAAAATATTCCAAACCGAAACTATAATCGGAACAATCGCTAATCTATATCCAGCTAAAGGTCTATCGGCGCTTATTGAGACAGCTGAACATTTTAAGCACAATAACACGCTATCATTTTTTATTATCGGCGATGGACCAGAATATCATAATTTAAAATTAAAAATTGAAAATTTAAATTTACAACACAAGGTCTATCTTCTTGGTAATATACCCGATGCCAAAAAATACTTGCAGGCTTTTGACATCTTTGTGCTCCCCTCTCTTAAAGAAGGTTTTCCTTGGGCTCTTATTGAGGCCATGACAGCTCGATTACCGGTAATCGCAACTCGAGTAGGGGCAGTGCCGGAAATAATTGAAGACCGTCAAAATGGGATTATTGTCGAACCTGGAAAACCAGAGCAGATTGCAAAAGCGATTACAGAAATAATCAACAGCGACTATCTCAAAAAAGAGTTTGCTATCAAAGCCCATCAAACCGTTCTCTTCAAATTCACCGAAGATAAAATGGTTGCAAATATCGAATCCCTCCTCTAATCGAGACTCCACCTCTATCGAGGCTCCACCTCTATATGATATCCGTAAAACTGTGGATAACTAATTTCCATCTTGTATTCACTCGCTAATCGTGTTATCATATTCCCGGTTTCTTTCACAACAAGGAATTGTCTATATGCTTCTGTTAGCAAGTATTGCGCTCTCTGTAATAATTTGGGGATTTCTTTTCGGACTTAAGTTTGCCATTGTTCTTATCACAGCTATCTTCATTCATGAATATGGTCATTTTTACTGGATGGGTAAAGAAGGGATTAAAGACAAGGATATGATTTTTTTGCCTCCCCTTGGAGCAGTCGCGCGTTCCAAAGAATATTGGCCAAGCTATGGCGCAGAACTAAGAATAGCTCTGGCGGGACCGGTCTTCGGACTTTTATCTGTCGCCCTATTTTGGATATTGTACTTACTATATTCAAAAGATATTTTTTTGGCTTCAATCGCCTTGGCCTGTATCATAAATCTATTCAATCTGGCTATTCCAATAGCTATTCTAGATGGCGGACGTGTTATAAAATCAATACTATATTCAATACATAGATTACTGGGAGATGCTTTTTATATGCTTGGTTTTGGCTTAATGGCTTTCGCGTTTGTTCTGGGATATATTAATATACTCTTTGTTCTGTTAATCGGATTTTTTCTTTATTCTGAATATAACTCTGTTGTACATAATAGACTCAGTCTTGAGACCTTGATTCAACAGAAAAATAATCTCGATGCCTTAAACGGAGATCTGCCTCCTGTGTCGGAAATCGTTGATTCCTTAAACGAAATTATCTCTAAATTCGATGCCATTGTTAATCTGAAAAAAATGAATACCAAAGAAATGCTATCAGGTTTTTTGTTTTTCTTAGGCTTGATAGGTATCTATGTCTTAGTTTTGTACTATTTAAGTCTATCTATTGATGTGTCTATGGCTGGAATATTATCTTATTTTAAATAACAATTATCTACATCGGGTTTCATGGCCGAATAATCGGCCTTTTTTATTTTAAAAATTAATAAATAAAAACCCTATACAATATAGGGTCGATCAGCGGGCCATTCGTTGACGGCCTTTTCAGTATCCTGATACACAAATCCATTTTTCTTTAAATTGTCTAATCTCTCCTGACACTCTTCTTTACTTAGAAAAAATGGTGCCTCTCCTGTCGGATCACTGAATTTAGCTAAATATTTATCTCCAAACATGACATATCCCAAAAAAGATACAAATCCCTGCATTGACACACCCCATCTTGAAATATCAATCAAGTGGACATATCTTATCACGCTTTCTAGAATTTTCAACCCTCTACCACAAAGGTCATTTATTCAAGATTTTCTTGCAAATAATACTTAACCGAATCAACTGAGACTAGACGAAGTCCATAGTTATTAGGTTCATAACCGGCTTGAAAGGCGTAATAAGCAAGGGTTATATAATCTTGTCCCGGAACCGGAGTGGCTGAACTGAAATTTTCAGATAATGCCTCCAGCGTAACACTTCCGCTAGCCAGTCCGCTAAAAATGTGGGAATAACTAGGATGATTATCCGACAGAGCTTCACAATCTCCCTCTTTATCGGGAAGTATCAGGGATGACCCCTTAGTGATAGTGCTCTTACAATTTGGATACTTGACCCTTAAACCATTGGGAGCAATCAGTCCCCACGACCGATAAAGATCGCTTTGCTTGTAGCTAATCCAAAATAAATCTCCCGTTGTCGGAGCTTCACGATTGAAATAAAAAATTACTACATGCCAATTATGTACAGGTGGCTGTTTAGAACCTAAATGATTAAAGTTAGTAGTGATAAAAGGGTATTTATCCCATGATAATTTTACAAAATATTTATCACTAGCATCTTTATAAAAATCAACTTCGGTAAGAAAGCCTAGGGTCGGTTCGGGAGTCGGGGTCGGAGTTTCCGCCAGAGGCGGATCAGCCTCTGGCTGAGGTGAAGGCGTAGGCTCAGGTGTCGGGGTCGGTTCAGGGGTCGGTGAAGGCGTCTCCGCCGGAGGCGGATCAGCCTCTGGCTGAGGCGAAGGCGTTGGTTCACCCGCCTCCGCCAAAGGCTCCGGCGAGGCAATGGGCGTAACAGAAGGTATCTTAACCAAACCACTCCCATCACTTCCAGAAAGCATAATATTTGGCGGTGATTGAAAAGTAGGAGTCGGAGCTGGGGTTGTTAATGGCGATGGTATTGGAGTTTCCGCCGGAGGCGGACCAGCCTCAGGCTGGGGTGATACTGACGGTTCAGGCGTCGGAGAAATAATCGGTGATGGAGATGGCCTTACCGTCATAGTTGGGATAAGAGAGACTACAGGTGTCGGCGTTGGCGTAGATGAAATTACGGCTACCGAACCGGTTGTTCCTGTGCCATAATTATCAGTCATGCCTTCACTACCGCTAAATAAATTATCGAAACCATCCATAAGCATTCCCAAATACGGCCTGCTGGCCTTGTCTCGCGCCAACTTTTCTTTAGCCCTCTCCCCTTCTTTGAAAAACAAATCTAAAACCCCCGCACTATGTTGCACCGCCTTTACGGATAAACGAGACCAATAGTCACTGAGTACTAAGGGGTGGTTAATTGTCTGAATCTCTTGATTATTCCAATTAAAAGATCCTCCTACAAAAAGTTTATAATCACCCATCTCATTATCAGTAACAAATCCGAAATTCTTATCATTAATATTCTTATAATAAGAGGCTTTGATTAGACTATAATTCTTTATCGAATCCCTACTATAAAAATTATTATTAGAATAATTAGATAGACTATTAAAATACCCGCCTAAGTCGGTAAATAAAACTGGCTTCTTTGAGCTTAGTCGAATGGATAAGTCAGAATCGGGATTATCCAGATTAAATTTCTTGGTCCAATTCTCATAAGGACTTCCGCCGTCGTCAAAGGGCGGATGAGCGTCGTTTCGGGTATGGTCGGGAACAGATGCATCTTCCATAAGATGAATAATATGACCAAGAGCAAAAAACGCCTCTTCATTTTTACCTTGAGCATATAAATCAACTGCTTTTTGCCAAGTAAAATTGGTCTTATTATATATTGAGTCTATTTTTGACAATTGACTGGCAGTCAGAATGCTATCGGCAGTATAAACAAACAATTTATATAACAAAGCAGTTTGACTGTCCTCATCCTGCGCCCAGTATTTTGAACCCTGTCCCTGATATATTCCGTCAGCCAGTCCCCTGTCATTAACCGGGTCATAAAAATGATTGAGATAGCGTGGATTGGTATCTTCATGGCGAGCGCCGTCAATTAAATAACTGGCTAATTCATCGACAACTTTTTTATTGGAAAAATTGGTATTATAAAAACTGACAACTTCTTTTGTCAGTAAAGCGTGTGTTTCAACTCCGTAAGCATCGGCAGAAGAAACAAAAAGGACGCTAAAAAGCATCCCTCCGATTATAACTACTAGTATTTTCAACAAAGAATTCTTATACCATCCCCGACCAACCTTTTCTCATAGATTTACTTACAATTAGATTTAGTTGAGATTAAATTTCTGAAAGCTATCTATAGATAACTTGAAGAGGTTTAATGATAAATAAATCTAATTTTAGTAAATATTGTGAGGAAGGGGTTGGTTGGGGATGGTATAATAGCCCCTCCGCTATAAGCTTTCTATTTTCCAAATACTTGAATATGTATTAAACCACATATCGATTAACGCACCAACTATTCCATCTTCTGTATACGCAGCAAACTTAAAATCTTCTTCGCTTGTCTTAGACTCTTTATCTTCTTTTGCTCCTTCAATATCCTTCGCCATATCATCAAGAACCCCCCGCTCTTTAAAAATCGTCAATGTCTTAAGCCACTTTTCCCGAGATAGATTATCATCCAACATAAAATATTTCGATGCCAAGTCCACATCCCCCGCTTTCAATGCCGTTACAAAAAGATTCAGAGTTTCTTGGGGAGTTTTACCGCCATAAATATCTTCGGTCATTGCCTCAATATATCTCTGTTCCAGCGCTTTATAATTACGATATTCACCATATCCCTGATATCTTTCCCAAATAAAAAAACCTGCTATTCCCAGAATCACAACCGCCAATCCCACAAACATAATCAGTCTTCTTTTACTTATCATCATAAAAACCATATTACCTCATCCACACCAACCGTCAATCCCCAACTAGAGGTGGAGCCTCCCGTAACCCTAGAACTAAACTGTGGATAACTTTCAACAACCTGTCCCAATACACACATCCGCGTTAACCAAAATTAACCCTTTTCTAGCTCTAGGGTAATACTCAAGTCTATATTTGCATTATTGATTTTCATATCACTAAGCCACTTATTCATATCCCTTGCTACTCTCGACTTATCTTCAAAAAACTCCGAAACACTAACTTCGTCAATAATCAAATCCTTCTGTACATTGGCATAATAACAATAACTACTCCATTGATATGCTCGAAGATACTCTGTTGCCTTTTTAGTATCTGCTATTTTGCCGTTTCGCCATCCCGCGAAACTAGTATCAATATCTAATACATTGGCATGAATATAATGCGGTATATATAATAGTTGTTCCTGCTGATTGACATTTACGGCCTTAAAAACACCTTGAAAAAGCGGCCCTACACGTTCGTACAAAGTATTGAAGTACATAGTGTAAGCAGTACCAAACTTATGCATAAAACGCCTAATACCATCATCTACCGCCTGAACAATTAGTAGGTGGTAGTGATTTGGCATTAAACAGTAAGCTAAAATGTGGACTAAATGTTCCTGTCTATCCGGAAGCTCAAGATTGCCTTCCGCAATCTTCTTAGAAAAATCTATTATGGGTCTGTCCGTGTTACAGGCCGCTAAGCACAACCAAAACCTCCGCCGATCAGCATCATCCATAAAGATTATTCTTTTCTCAACACCACGATTAAAAATATGGTAGACCTCACCAGTAATAAATGGCTCGCGAAGCATAGTAAAACTACACTTACCACAAAGTTATCCACAGTTCAAGGGAGGCTCCACCTCGGTTTTAGCGAGAGTATGTGGGGACTTGATTTACTGAGGTGTAGTCGGAACCTTGGGGATACCAATTAAACTCATTAGTATTAATACAGAATACTTTCTTGAAGAAGTCTGCGTCATCGACAACTGCCTGTTCTCCTGTGGTATTGACCCAATGAAGCATTCCTCCATCCTCGCTTGTAGTTTCAACTCCATAAACTTTAGGGTCATCGGTTTCACAGTTTCTGAAAAGGCCGGAAGTAACCATCGTATCCCTCACAGTTGAAGTAGTAGTTTTAACTTTATCAAAACCCCCTAGATGACCATAGAAATTAAATATTGCGGGATTTAGGAATAATCTCTTATAGCCCCACTCGTTGGCGATATATATGTCTGGATCGTCAGAACCGGCGGCGCTAAGAGTGTCGCCTTCCTTGAGGTCTAGGGCGGATAGGGTGGTAAAGCCGAGTGAGGATGGGGTTTCCGCCAGAGGCGGACCAGCCGTTGGCTGGGGCGAGGGAGTAGGGGTCGGAGTCGGTGTAGGAGTTACAACAACTCCGGGCAAGATCATTGTGTTTCCATAAATTGGAACACCCACTAAAGTTGGTTTAGCTAAAGTTCCAAAAGTAAATCCGCTGAAACCAACACGCACATTACCGGCAGCCGAAGGAGAAAGACTAGCTCGCAATAGATATGTTTTAGATAAACCGCTTCCTATGGTAACATTGCCCCATTGGACTAAATTAGGATTTTCACTTTGGTTAGGATAAGTACCAAGCAGAGTAGAGCTAGCAGTAGCATCGTATATAAACATATTATTAAAATTGCTTAAACCACCCGCCACATCTGTATCGACATAAATTCCATTTAGATACACATCTCCACCCGACGCAGTTAAAGTAATTCGCGCAACATCAACATACTGGGCTTCTGTTGATATGCTTTTTGCTACAGGCGTTTCACTATGTAATGTTGCAGTTAGAGTAGGTTCCTGTTGAGCAGAGGCATAGGAAAACACGCCCAGAGACATACCAATGACCAAGATAAATATTATAAGTTTAATCATATTCCAATTATACCAAAAAATACATTTCTATGCATAGCTATATAAGAGTAATCTGTAGTTATCCACAGATAAAATGGAGGTGGAGCCTCGGTTGGGATTAGGAAATTAGATAACCAAAAGCCCCCGTTAGGGGGCTTTTGGTTTCGGAAAACGTCATCGCACGAATCCCGAGATTGTTAGGTAACTATGTTACTTAACAATTATTTGAGTATCAGCCAACGTCTTTACTAACCCATCAGTGAACCAGTCATCCGTTGAAGTGGAGTGAGCAGGTGATGATTGATCAGACCAGACGAAGGAAGCAGTCTTTGCTCCTTGCGTGGTTGAATCCTCTGAGGTAACCGTGGTTCCTGTCGGATTAGCAATCTGTGTGGTAATAGAATTACCAGCAACAAGCGCACCAGTTACAGTCGCTCTCAACTCGAGAGTTGTAGGACTGCCCTGTGCAACTACACGCTCAGTAGCAAAGCTGAACTCTATGTAATCATCGCTACCGCTATAGCTATCGCTTGCGGTGGCACCAGTCGCGCTATCGGTAATGTCAACACCATTCTCCCATAACTTATAGGTAGCGGAAGCAATGGTAACAACAGCCGAACTCGATGCTACTGTGAATTTGATACTATTCCATGCTATCTGACCGCCAGTTGCAGAAAGTGTCGTCTTGAATAATGTCTGGGTACCTCCTGACAACACGGTAGTAGGTAGTGCAGTAGCCGTAAAGGTCGGATAACCCTTAACATCCGTGAAAGCATTACCAGCATAGGTGGCAGTAGCAAGACCGGTAGTGGTGGTTATAGTACCAGCACTGTTTCGGTATTTCAATCCATCTAAGCGCATCGTAACGCTACCAGCGGTATCATTACCCTCAGTACCAACGCTCGTGAAGACAACATCAACCGCAAAAGTCTTTGTTCCGCCTGATTGAGGCATCGCAAGATTTAATCCGGTAAACGAAGCTGAGCCGGTCGTGGCGCTAACCACGGCAGTCTGTAATGTTGTCGAACCCTGTTTCAATATAACACTAGCAACCGCACCGCTGTTTGAAGCAGTTGTGGCGCTCGGAATATCTACATAAACTTCATCTACAGTAAAGTCATCATAAGCAGGAGTAAGGGTGAAGTTATAGGTATTCAATGTCGTGCCTCCATTCACAAATCGCGCAGTCGGAAGTGAACCGTTAGCTACGGTCAACGAACCGCTTGCACCGCTAATCGTCTGACCAGTAACAGCAGTTGCGGTAACGGCTGTGCTTGAACCAACAGTGGTTCCGGCAGCATCTAGGTTTGTCTGCAATTTATCAGTTGCAGCAAAGGTAGACGCAACATTAGCCCAGAGCTCAATCTTATAGGTCTTGTTCTTAGGCATGTTGAAGCTGACCGAATAACTGTTAGAGGCTGTATGCGAGAATGTAGTCTTAATAGGTGAGGTGTAGACGAGCGAACCTGCGTCACTGTAAACCTTCACATATGCATCGGTAAAGTCACTAGTAAGAGTACCATTACCACCGTAGGCTGACTGACCATCAAAGGTTAATGTATTGACATTAACATCTTCAGATGAAGCAGCGGCCAAAGTGTAATGACCTATCTTTACTGCACTCTTCGGGGAAACAACTGACTGATCAGCATAACCGGTATATTTACCGGCTGTAAACGAACCAGTCTTAATGGTCAATGCATTAGCGGCTTTATCGGCGCTCGGACCATTAACATAATCTAATGTTACCATACGCTGAACATTGGATGAACCAATAGAAATTTCTGCGGTAATGGTATCATTCGCGGCTACGTTATCGGTACCGCTAGCATCATAGATATCCGCTCGGATTTCTACTGTTCTCGGAGTTCCCGGAACAACAATTAATGAAGAGCCCAAGGAAACTTCTGCATATCCAGCAGTACTCGACGCAGTAGGTGAATCAACTTCCCAAAGGGTCGTAGTAGAACCAACCTGGACGCCGTCAGCGAATATCGCTGCATTTCGAAGAGCTAATTCATTATTTGATGACTCCTGAGCAATCCTAAGATTTTCAACTTTCATTTTCTCACCAGCAGCTTTGAACTCATATGTTGCCAAGGTAACGCCTGAAGCGCCTTTTACTACATCACCGGAAGGTGAATCGTTTTTCTTGGTAACTGTTAAAGTACCGGATTGAATTTCTAACTCGTTATCAACATCTCCAATAGGGAATGTGCTGGATGATAATACAGCGGCACCATATTGAGAATCCACGGCCCAGAAATCAGGTTTCTGTCTCAAGGAGATGAAGAAATCCTTACTTGAACCACCGACGATATTGACTAATACTTTGAAAACTCGGTTACCTGTTTCAAGTTTTACAGGATTAGCGGTCAGATCAAAGAGTAAATAGTTGCTGGCATCACGCTGGGCAATAGTATTGCCTATCTGAACTCCATCAACATAAAGACGGAAGTTCTGAAGGTCTGTTAACGCTGCCGAACCAATTACTCTAAGCTGAATTGATTTCAACCAGACATATCTCTGAGTGATTGAAACGGTATCTTGCCAAGCAACAACATCATCAGCAGGATCGACTTGAGTGCTATTGGCATCATCAAGTCCATCTGCAGTAGTATCGGCTGGGGTTGTAACTACAGCAAAGGTTATTCCGGCAAGGGTAGCGGTTGCAATACTATGCAAGTTACCCGAAAGGCTGACAGCAGTACCGTTTACAGAAATCAACTGAACACCAATGGTTTCACCGGAAGTTCCGTCGATATCGGCAATAACCGATATGACTTTAGAACCCGCTACGGTAAATAGTCCACTAGCATCATTGAACAATATTTCACTACTTGAAACGGTAGCTGAATCAGTTAATCTCTTGGCGCCATCATACAGATATACATTCGTAATCGAAGCATCTGCAGATACACCAATTCTCTTTAATTTCACACTGGTGACGGTTGCATTACCACTGAACATAAATTCAGCGAGATCGTATCTAGCCTGACCGTCAACTATAGTTCCTGATATAGGATTAGATGAAGCTAAACTGACTGATACTGGACCAGTTACTACTGGTGGGGGCGTTCCGCCACCTCGTGAATAAACAGGAACATCATTTACTGACATGTAGTCAGCACCTTTTGGATACCAATTGAACTCATTGTTGTTGATACAGAAAACTTTTTTGAAGAAGTTCGCATCATCAATAACGGCCTGAGCTCCAGTGGTGTTTACCCAGTGAAGCATACCGACATCTTCGCCGGTTGTGCCTAATCCATATACTTTAGGATCATTGGTTTCACAATTTCGGAATAAACCGGAAGTTCCGAATGCATCTCTTGTTGAAGCTGATACACTCTTAACTGCTGGAAAACCTCCAAGGTGTCCATAGAAACTAAAGATGACAGGATTCAAGAATAATCTCTTGTATCCCAGCTCATTAATTATATAGACATCCGGATCATCTGATCCTGGTGCACTGATAGTGTTGCCTTCCGTAAGACCGTAGTCTGCAGGGGCAACTGCCAATGTTGCTACTGGAGCAAGATAGGCAACACCAGAAAGCGACAATACTGTCGCAACTGATGTTAAGGTGCTGAAGAATTTCACCACACCTTTGTTTGATAAACTATTCATTTTATTTTTTATTTATTTCTGTAATGAAGTTGTTTCATCAACTCCGACGCGAAGTCGAAGGGATAAATCGACCAACTTCAGAACAGGGTTTAACTAATAATTAATACTTATACTTCTCTTAACTTTCTATACTATCCCATTATTCTGTTCTCAAAAAACAGTACAATTTAATTTCAACACTGACAGAATAATGAGGGAATCTCGTACAAGCTAACTCCCGTTTTTAAACGAGTCAGAAGTTTATATATTTTTCGACCTAATAAACTTCCAAGAACAGCAGCTCATCGACTTCAAGATTCCTATCAATAATAACGTTAGGTTCTTAAAGCATTTGCAACCTATTTTGAATTTCATCCTTTAAGTTTTCAACGATCATTCTTACTTAGCTACCTACCTTTGTAAATCAGATGCCGATTAGAATAGATTTACAAGGGTAGAAAGCTATTTTCTCTGTTTTTATCTAAAAACCAAAAAACCCAAAACGGTCTAGAATAAGCCTTTATTAACGTATATATCATTCATAATTAACCTGTTAATACTATATTAATGCCTGCTCTAAGTCAACCACTATCAAACCTATACGTAAACACTACACAGAAACGAACTGGTGTAGATAAACTCAACTCTTCAAGCTTAAGTATACTTTTATTATATCTAGGCAACAATAGTCAAATTGTGGATATCTAAATAGCGATATTACTCAATAAATCAGGGCTTTTGTCGAGATGGTTTTGGGGTGTTAAAAAGGCATTATTTTACAATTTAGGGCAACTATCGTCAAGACTGCCAAAGCGTCTAATTTAACCAACTAGTTGAGCCTATGGGATTATCACGTCTCAGGCACTATAAATTACAAACAAAGCCATCCTAGGCTACCTAATTATCGGATAACCTAGAGATACCGAGAGATGACACCAATATAAACCATAGTGACTAGTGTTAAGTAGGAGATAACACCAATAATCATTAAAAGAGGCACTGGCTATATAAGCATTAGGTTATCTGAGATGATATCTATGGTGACAGGTGTTATTTATGGTGTTGTCACCAATATTTATGGTGACAATGAGTGCTCAAGGTTTAATGTCACTAATGTCACCAATATTGTCACCAAAATTAAACCTCCTTAGCTTGCTATGACTTTTTGAAAGATAAACATTGAGTTAAGGAGGGATATAGCTCAATATTCTTCGAGTCACAGCAAGTTAAGGAGGTTCGCCTTTAATTATTTTGATATTTTTACCACATTATAAAGCCGTGGTCAAATATCTGTAGCACTTTAAAATTTGGCTGAATAATAAACAGCTTTGTTTTCTATTTTTTTATTTATTAATCCGACTCTCAATAACTCTCCCAGATTTCTTTTCACAGTTCTATCGGAAAGAGCGTTGAACTCGTGTATTATATCTTTTGTTCTTGCGTTTGGTGATTTTTTTATAAAATTAAGAATTTTTTCCTTATTAGGATTTAATTCGCGTTTTTGTAGAATATTTTTTTGCGATACTACTGCGTTTATAATAGATGCTTGATTTTTATTGTCAGACTTAGAAGCTACGGCTGATACATTATTATCCTTCTTTTCTAAATTGACGCTTAGATTATTTTTTATCTTCACAAATTCCAGCTTTAAAGCAAGCAAGCTTTGATTAGCTAACAGCAGGGGAGTAGTTTCTTTGATTACTCTGAGGTGATTAATCACTTCAAGTAATTCCAAAATTGCATCTGTGTCAGATATCAATTTTTCAGCAATATAATATTGTGCGACATCAGCACTATCTTCCCAGCTTCTGAATTTAATATATCCGCGCATAAGAATTGCCATTTTTGTTCTAAGTTTTTTAACAAAAAAATCATCCTTTAGGTGCGGAAAAAAATTTGCTATCAATATGAGAGTTTCGGTAAAACTATTTGTGGTATCCTCTATTTTCATCTTGTCTATTGCGGGGTCTGTTTAAGATATTCTTTGAAAAAATTATCTATATCTTTACTGCTGATAACGTAAGATTTTCCTCCTCTGATATACAGCATGCCGATTAATTCGCCCCTTGAATTAAGGACCTTTGCTCCAAGCAGTAAAGTGTTAGCAAAGGTATCAAGAACTATTCTATTGCCACTTATATAACTAACAATGCCCCTTTGTGAAACAGTTACGGGCTTTGAAAAATCAGACAGCTTGCCGGTAATCAATACATCTTGACCGCTTTGATACTCAAAATTAACATTAAGATCAGAAACATTCAGATTGGGCTCGGAACTCATTATTTTTATAATAGCTAAATTCTTTTGCATATCAAATAAAACTACAAATCCCTTCATAATTTTATCTTCATATAGAATTTGATAAATACCGCCTGAATAAGTCAGGTCGGCTGGAATAATAATTAATCCATCTGATGAAAGAATGATTCCAGTTCCGGATTTAATAAGCCGATTTTCCTTAAAAACCTGAACCGCAACACTGCTAAGAGAAGCATTATCGGAAAGAGATTCCCAAAAATCAGGGGCTAAAGAGGGAAGAATAGTTGGTGCTAATTTCTGATTTTCAATAGACTGACTATCATTGATATTAAACTGAGATAAAATGTAAGCTCCTAGTTTATTGTCAGGATAACTAAAAACAATAAGTAAAAATAAAAAAACCCCGAGTATGCCTCCAGATAATCCGACTATAAAATTTTTGAGAGTATTAAAACGCACCTAGAATGTGTTAAGGAAGTCTACAGAGACTTATTTAATACATTCTAAGATATAGCACACGAGTTATTAAAAATCAAAATATCTCTTTGGCTCTATTCCAAAATTCAGGGTGATTTTGTTTTTCCTTCATCCAATACCACCATTCAGCGCCCCAAAGATAAAAAGTATCAAAACTCGTTTGGCTTGAAAAACTAAGCATCTCATTAAATTTATCTATACCCATTCTATCAAGCTGTGTATCAATGGGGGTTTCTGGGATAGGATGCAAAAGCCATGGTTCAGTGGATAACTCTATAACAATCGAGGGCTTATCGCCAAAAACAAGCTTAGTTAAGTTATGTTTTATCCTAAAGAATTCCGGCGTTATGGGATATCTCAAAGGTCCGATAAAATTACGCCACCAAATATACAGATACATACTTGTCCCAAAAACATCTCCACCCTGATAGGCTTTATACCAAGTCCCGAATTCTCCGCTATCAGTTATTAATATTGGTCTTGTTGGATCTAATTGCTTAACAGAGGCTATCTCTTTCTTTAAAAATTCTTCATCTAATTCTCCGCAAGCAGAACGGCTAAAAAATGCGAGGTAGGGTTCATTTTCAACCTGCCAAAATTTAATATTTTCATAGTTTTTATAACGCTTAACAATAGTCTCAATATATTTTATTATTTTCTCCTGTTTCTTCTCGGGGGTTAAATCTCTAACCCATTCCGGTTCGTGACATTCGGGCCAGCCGGGGAGACGACGACCTACGGCAAGTATTACTGAAGCATTTACCTTTTGGGCTTCGCTAATTTGAAAATCAAGCTCCTTAAAATTATATTCGCCTTCTTTTGGTTCAGTTAACGGCCAATGTGCTGAAAATCTAAAATTCCTAACTCCAAGATCGTTTAATACGGCTAAATAAGTTTCTTTCCAATCTAATCCTAGTTCGTCAGCATGAAACCGGCTGAATGACACTCCGTAGGTAAATTTATCAGTAGGATAATAGTCAAAAGAAAGAGCAAAAAGAGACGCTAGAATCAATACAATAATAATTAATATTATCTTAGCCATTATTAAGAAATAAAATCAAAAAACCAACTAAAACCAATGATATGCCCGCGAGCTTACTTGCCAGAATATGTTTGTCTATATTTTCTTTAATTCCTGGTACTTTACCGCGTAAGAACAAAACCAGAGCAAAAACAAACATAAACTGCAGGCCTAGAAGAGCGTTAACCAAAGAAACATTACCCAGATTTATTGCAAAATAAAGAATAATAAAACCTATTCCAGCTAAAACCTTATTAAAAACAAACAGAAACTTTGATTTATTTGGGGCATGCTTAAAGGAAAGTATAACTTCTCCTCTTACATGACTAGAGACTAGAGATAAAAAAGCGCTGCCAACAAAACCCATTCTCGTCCAAAATAAGCCGTTAACAAAGCCAGTCTGATTAAATGATAGCTTAAGAAGAACGTAAGAAATTCCAAAAAATAATCCTGCCAAAACCGCTGATAAAAAAATGCGTCTTTCTATTTTTCCCAATAGAAATATACCTGCTATTAAAAATAAAAAAGCAGAGGCATTTATAAAAGTGAGGTTTTCTTTAAAAATAATTACTGAAAAAACATAAGTAAAAATCGCCCCCATAGTACCGGTCTGAGTTGCGGCTATAGAAACATCGCTTTCCTTGATGGATTTATAAAGAAACATCAGGCCCACAAAAAATGCCATTCCGGAGAATATCGCTAGGCAAAAATAAAACAAACCGGGCCATGAAACGCCAAAAGGTATCAGAAAAACAGATGATAAGCTTAAAACGGATACTCCAAAGGCATAGGCATGGTATTTTGGAATATGTCCGGTAAGAAGATATTTATCGATAATAAAAACTATCGAATTAATAAAATAAGCAATTAGGGCGAGGTAGAGCCACAACAATTAGTTTATAAAGTTTGTAAAGTTATAAAGTTCATAAAGTCGTAAATTCAAAACTTTATAAACTTTAAGAACTTGATGAACTTTTTAACTAGCTAATCAACTTCAAGTTGATTAGCTAAGCATATTTTAGCATATTCCAGCGCCGATGGGCGAATGTGACGTTCGAAAGTCTTGTAATTAACCTCGGCTAATCCGAATCGGGGAGCGAAGCCACGATGCCATTCAAAATTATCTAACAACGACCAATAAAGATATCCCTTAACATCTATGCCGTCCCGAATTGCACGCCACGTCCAATATAAGTGGTCTTTTATAAATTTTAACCTTTTTTGGTCAGTTCCATCAGCAATTCCATTTTCAGTGATAAAAATCGGCTTATTGAATTTTTTAAAATCCGACAGAAGTCTATATAGACCTTCGGGATACATCTCCCAGTTCATTTCAGGGATTACTTCTTGTTTCACTAAAGATTCAAAACTTCCGGGTATATGCCGATCAACGGTATAGTAATTTAAGCCAATGAAGTCATAGTAGGGGGAGGCTTTAGTCCAAAAATAGAAATTACGATAATAATTATATAACTTCCCTAAAAATTTTTGATAAAATTTATTTCCGATTGGAACATAAGCAATACTCTCGGCTACTCCCACCTCTACATTATGCGACGTATCATTTTGCCCGACCTGACCCTGAGTCTTATCGTTCCAACTTGAATTCGAAAGGCCGAGAGGGGAATGATATATGCTTCTTATCTCTCTGTAAGCAGATATATGGGCCCTTATAATGTTTCTGTTAACCCTTATCGCCTTTAAGGGGCTCCTATCCTGTGGAGGCCATGTCCCATTTAGATAGGAAAAGCCCGAATAGACTGTCGTAGCCTCATTAAAAGTTATCCACAGGTCGACTTTATCTTTAAGATTTTCGACAACATATTTGACATAGCGCGTATAATATTTTGGACTATCAACGTTTAGGAACCCTCCTTTTTGAGCAAACCAAACCGGATTAGTAAAGTGCCAGAGCGTAATCATCGGTTCAATTCCCCTATCTCTCAATGCATTGACAACATTTATATAATGTTGCATTGCTTGAGAATCAAATCTCCCCTCCTCCGGCTCAATACGGGACCATTCGATGGAAAAACGATGAATATTTTGGTTAAGTTGCTTGGCTATATCAAAATCTTCATTAAAACGATTATAGCTATCGCAGGCTTTGCCGGAAATAAAATCAGCCGGGTCTTTACCTTCTTTTTTTAACTGCTCGATTCTAGCCGGAGACTTTTCCCACTCCGTCCAATCATTATGACTATCCCCTTCTATCTGATGGGCCGAGGTTGCGCTCCCCCACCAAAACTTTTCAGGAAATTTATATATAGGCATACTGTATATAATTATACAACAAAAAATGACGGCTCAAACCGTCATTTGGATAGATATCCCAGCACTTCTATTCTGGCGCTTCTTTCGTCATTGTTAGAAGAAAGTTTATTGATAGCTGATATCAGAACATCGACTTTCACGCCTGACATTATAGCAAATATATCGGCGCTTATTTCTTCCTGTATAACCCTTGAATAATACCTTCTGCCATAATGCTTTAATTTAACATGGCCAATCTCATGCAAGGCATATGCTTCAATCTCGGCTTTTGTTAAAATATTTGCAACATCAGAATATAAAAATACTATTATCAGATTATCATTAACGGTTATCCAGCTATCTGAATCTTTATAAGAAATTCCTATGTCTCTAAGCTGTATCGGCGGTAATTCAGGATTATTCTTCTCTATAGATTGACTCAAAGAGCTGGAAATATCGTTGACAGCGAAAGCAACAACTAAAAGACCTCCTTCACCTAGAGGGCGAGTTGCGTTTTCTTTATTATCCGCATGGATATGAATATCAAAAAACTTAAAAATTACTATACTGACAACAATAATGATTAGGAAAGCAATCATCTGAGCTATGAGCATCTTTCTCACACCCACCGCCTTTGACTACTTTTGAAAGGACGCGATTCCAATATTATACTACATATCTCTAAAAAATCAAAACGCCCCGTAAAGGAGCGTCTCATATATTATTTTTTGCCAATTACTTGATACTATTTAGGGTTTTCGACATCCATGAGCTCAATATCAAATAGAAGCGTTGAGTTAGCCGGAATTAAGCCATCGCCTACTGCCTTATCGCCATAAGCCAAATCAGGCGGTATTCGGAGCTTTCTCTTACCACCAACCTTCATTCCAACTAAACCTAAGTCCCACCCCTTAATAACTTTTCCTCCTCCAAGGATAAAAGCAAATGGCTGGTTACGATCATAAGAGCTATCAAATTTTATCCCATTCGTAAGTGTTCCCGCATAATGAACAGCCACCATATCGCCTTTCTTAGCCTCTTGACCATAGCCGATAGATACATCCATAATCTCAAGACCGCTGGGAAGTTTTTGCCATGTCTCTGTATTGTTAACCGTATTTTTAGCAGACGGAATCGGACTTGATTGCTCCTGACCGATAAGCTTGTTTAAATCTGAATTATCGGAAACATCTCTAGCTTTCTTAATAAAAAACCAAACGGTAAGACCGACAAGGAGTATCACCACTAGATAAACAAAGGCTTTTTTTGTCATCATAGGGGTTGTGGCTTTATGTCTTTATTATTTAATGGCGGATAAAGATCCGGATCAATTGTTCTTTCAAAACAAACCCTGCCAACATCATGCCACCAAACATCACTTATATAACTTGACCGTCCATCAATGGCAATCGGGACAGCTTTGGGCTGTTGGGCTTGCCGTTGAACTCCCTCATCAAGACTGGTAGTGCTAAAGACCGCACAAAGCTCAAATTTTAATCCTCCTAAAACATTATACTCATAAACTTGTCCCGTCTGAGAATCTTTGGGGACTATGAAACCGCTGATTGGATCGGCTAAATCATTAAGAGAAACAGGCAACGATTCTTTTCTTTGCCAATAATTTATTATCTGCCACTGGATAGTTTGCAAATCAGAAACGCGTCTTTCATCCATTTTTATTAATCTCTGATTCATGGGGCTTCCGGCAATAAAGAAACCGGCTACTATGCTGGCTAAAACAACTGCTACTATCGCCCAATCGAATATTTTAATCCGCTTATATCCCCCTTTGCGATCCTTGAGCTCTGACAGATAATGCACAAAAATAGAACCGGCAATAAATAAAATAGCTAAAATCTTCAGAACAAATCTCTGAGAAAGCTCTCCTTCAAGAAAACTTCTCAACAAAACCACTAAATCACCTATAATAACCAAAGTGGCAACAAACAGTGTGAGATAAAGAAGCCAGCGACGGATCTTGAGCTCACGCTTTTCAGGAAATTTACTGATATCTTTTCTTAAAAACCAGGACACCCAAACAAAAACTGGAAAAACTATAACAAGAGTGGCGAGGGCATATCTCATCGTACCGAGATATGATGATTGTGTTAAATACGGATCAGAAATTATATCCGGAATATAAACATTGATATATTGAAAAACTACCGTACCAAGACTAACCGCGCTTATGATAAGCGTAATAATAGACAATAAGTAAAGAAAGGCATCTCGAGGAATATTTTGATTAGTAGATGTAGCCATAATTATTTTTTCTAAGAAGCTATTCTAAAGTTCTTCTTCGATAATACTCTTAAAAACTGAATAGGGCTGAGCGCCGACGGTTAATCGGCCGTTAATGAAGAAGCTTGGTGTTCCGGTAACACCGGCGGCGCTACCATCGTTAAAATCTTTATCCACTTCAGTTTTATATTTACCAGAATCAAGACACTGATTAAAATTAGCCGCATTAAGACCAATCTCTGAAGCCCACTGCTTCAAATTCTGGACGGTAAACTGAACAGTCCCCTGCCCTAATTTCTCTTGCTCAGCAAAAACCTTATCATGCATCTCCCAGTATTTACCCTGCTCATCAGCGCATTCAGTCGCTTGAGCCGTTGGCATAGCCATGGGATGAAAAGATAAGGGATAATCGCGATAAATCAACCTAACTTTGCCGGTATCAATATATTCTTTTTTGAGCTGACCAAACGATTCTTTCCAAAATGTCCTACAAAATGGACACTGATAATCACTGAACTCGATTATTGTAACTTTAGCATTCTTATTACCTAAAGACGGATCGTCATCAATCGAAACATCCGCTTTAATATCGCCTTGAAGATCTTGTTGAATCTGGGCTGTGCCCTTAACATTCAATCCTCCGCCATTTGTATAAACAAGGGAACCGGAAATTAACAAGGCGCTAGCCATTATCGACAAACCCAAAAAATTCTTTTCGGCAAAAGACCAAAAAGACCTCTTGAAATCTAATGCTGAAATCGGTTGTTCGTCCATATGCTCGTCCATATGTAATTATTAAAATTAGTGATTGATAATGAGAAATTTATCTATCTCGCTCTTCAAATTATCTATCTCGGCATCAGAAATATTTTTTGCTTTAAGCGTGGTGTGCATACCGGATCTTTTATCATCCAATAATTCTTTTATTCTTGTGGCCTCCTCTTTGCTTATAGCCGGCGTTGATTCATACGGAGATTTCTCAACATGTGGCTTCAAAATAACGTCCACAACAAATTGGCGTTGAGATGCATTAAAACTATGCTGATTTTCAAGAGCATTTCCTAATTCGTTGATTTCTTTTTCTGTTATTTTTGGTTTTGCAGATGTAAATAATCCCATAATTTATAATGTTAGCAATGATTTGATAATTAATCAAACACATTGGCAGTTATACGACCCTTTATTTCGTCTTGAAGCATTTTTATATGTTCCTTGTCATCTGCCAGCATCTTCTCAAGCGCCGGAAGACTATGGCATTTAGCCACATTGGCATCATTAATATAATACTTCTCAAGTCTCCAGACACTATCAAGCTTCATGTGCAATAATTTCACCAAATCATAATTTATGTTTTTCATATTAGTTTTTAAAAAAAATTAAGTTTTTATCACAATTCGACCTCTTTTATTATAGCAGGTTTTATTCGCCCACACACCTATTGAGCAGATGCAGTATAAGGTTCTACAACGATAGGTATTAATTAATATTTACAGCAATAATCATATAGAATCTATATTCATCGGTTACATAAAGAACCCGCCACTCAATAGGTGTCCGGGTTTGAATTAATCCACAATTTAAGTTATAATTTAATCCATTATCAGGTCATCTGTCTCTATGATTAGATCTAACGATAAGAATATAGGGGTCTGAATTTGATAATATGGTTCAAATGCTATAAAATTGAGCTATGCCATACAAAAATATTATCAAGAGAAGAGAGTGTCACAAAAGATATTATTTAAGAAATAAACCGTTATACAGACAGAAGAATATCAAAAGAAGAAATGAGTTGATTAATTTTGTAATTGCCTTAAAGCAAAAACCTTGCATGGATTGTGGAGTAAAATACCCACCTTATGTAATGGGTTTTAATCATAGAGATAGACGAACAAAAGTAGATAACATTAATGCAATGATCAACTTACACGGCTATTCCAAAGATAAGATTCTGGCAGAAATTAACAAATACGATTTGGTCTGCGCCAATTGCCATAGAATAAGAACATATTGCGGGGTCGTCTAATGGTAGGACACATGCCTCTGAAGCATGGTATTTTGGTTCGAGTCCAAACCCCGCAGCCACGTCGTGATAGTGAAGCAGAGAAGGCGGCAAAGCGATTCTCCGCTAATAGCGGAGGTGGTGAAGTTAAAGTCCACAGCCCGAATGATCCGATTCGGGATAGTGATACGATAGAGCCGGATAACGATCCAAATCCACCAAGAGATAAGCGCCACTAATTATGATAGAAGAAAAATATGTTAGACCCACTATAACTGACGAAGAATTCGAAAAGATTCGATCTAATTTTGAGTTGGGATACAAAGCTATAAAAGAAGTCCGATGTCCGTATTTTACGGGACCAGTGGTTTTTAATGCCATGGGGCTAGAGCATTTGAAGTTTATGCGGAAAAATCATGCTCGGCCAAGAAACGAGCAATTACTTAGGATGCGTCTGTTTCCTTTGGCTCCAGAGATTGTCAGCTTAAGCCAAACAATACAGGGAATTACTTATACTAAACATTTTGAAAATTTAAGAACGAATCAACGTTATCAATCAATACTTTTACCGGTTTATTATTATGAATTTGTCGCTATCCTAAAAGATAAAAGAGTAAGGGTGGTTATAAAGCAAATAGAAGATGGGCCAAGATTTTTCTGGAGCATTATTCCTTTCTGGAAAATCGACAAAAATACCAATCGAAGAAAAATGAGTTATGGTAATCCAGAAATTGACTAACAAAAAACGCCGTTTTTAACGGTGTTCTTTGATGGCACCTGGTTACGGTTTGGCTAAGCATTGACCGTGAGAGGGCAAGCCCATCCAAGCGCCACTTTCATAATATCATATCAAATAGTGAAAAGTCAATGATTTATCAACAGCCGTCTTATTCAGGAAAATACATCAGAGACGGATTGATTTTATCTGGAAAGAGTGAGAGAATTTCAAACGATGACTCAAGAAACAGCCCTCTCAATACTTAAAACTGGGAAAAATGTTTTTCTAACCGGTGAGCCGGGATCGGGCAAGACTCATATCATTAATCGGTATGTTGCCTACCTAAAAGAGCATGGCATTGAGCCGGCCATTACCGCTTCAACTGGAATTGCCGCAACTCATATCGGTAGAATGACAATTCATTCCTGGAGTGGAATAGGAATTAAAAAGGAGCTTTCTCCGGCGGATTTTGGTCGAGTAATCTCATTGCGCCGAGCATCGGCCAGAGTTAAAAAAGCCGGAGTCCTTATCATTGATGAAATATCAATACTCGACAGTAAAACCCTCAATCTTATTGATACCGTCTGTCGGGCCATTAAACGTTCTTCTGAACCATTTGGTGGAATTCGGATTGTTCTGGTGGGTGATTTCTTCCAGCTGCCGCCGGTCAGGCGCGAAGAAGAAGAGCCATATAAATTTGCTTTTGAATCCGAAGCATGGATAACTGCCAATCTTTCCGTGTGCTATCTCACCGAACAACATCGCCAATCTGATTCTAAATTCCTGGAAGTTTTATCGGCTATTCGTTCAGGCCAAGTCTCACAAGAACATCGCCAATGTCTCAACGGTTGCTTAGCTGACTCCAATTCGCCTAGGATCAAGAATGTTACCAAATTTTTTCCTCACAACGAAGATGTTAATAGGATCAACGCAGAAGAACTTCAAAAACTTCCAGGCAAGTCAAAAAGTTTTGTCATGACCGGACGAGGAAAGGATAATCTTGTTGAACAGTTGAAACGAGGTTGTCTTTCTCCAGAGAATCTTGAACTTAAAAAGGGAGCGATAGTAATGTTTACAAAGAATAATTTTCAGCGAGGTTTTGTTAACGGCACAATAGGAACGATTGCTGGCTTTGACCAGTACGAAGACGAGAATTATCCGATTGTTAGAACTCGCCAAGGACGGCAACTAACTGTTGCATCGATGGAATGGACAATTGAAGAAAACGGCGAAGCTGTGGCCAAGATAAAACAAGTGCCTCTTCGTCTGGCTTGGGCGATGACCATTCATAAAAGTCAGGGAATTACCCTGGATGAAGCCTTTATGGATTTAAATGAAGCCTTTGTTGAGGGTCAGGGATATGTGGCTCTTTCCAGGGTCAAGACCTTGGATGGGCTTTATTTGGCCGGATATAACGATAAGGCATTATCTGTTCATCCGATTGTGTTAAGACATGATGATATTTTTCGTCAGCTTTCCGGTGAGGCTGAGTCTGCTCATGTAAATTTAGATAGAGAAGAAATCGAGCAATTCCATGATAATTTTATTGCTGTTTTAGGAGGCAATGTACGAGCAGAAAAAGAAGTACAAGATGATGAATTTATAGAATTTGAGAAAAGCGGACCCAACTTTTATCGAGGTAACCATCAAGAAAACACAGTAGATGAAACTTTCAATTTGATTAGCGCAGGCAAAACCATAGCTGAAGTAAGCCAAATACGCGGCCGAACAGAAGAAACTATAATTAAACATCTCGAGGATTTAAAATCTTCAGGTAAATTGTCAGTAGATCAAATTATCCATCTCAAAACCGAAGCTGGTGATAACGCTATAAACGAGATACAAGAGGCATTTAGTAAGCTTGGCGTTGAACGGCTCAAGCCCGTATTTGATCATTTTGAAGGCCGATATTCATATAAATCCATAAGACTTGTCCATCTTTTAATGTCTCAATGAATCCTCAAGAAAAAATCAAATTATTCACCCTGCTATTTAAAGGCAGAATCGATGTTTTTGCTCGTCGTTGGGAAAGATGGGGAACTGATATTAGCGGTTACAGTCCCGTATATATTGATAAAGAAAAGCAAAAATATACTCCTCTGGACGACTATTTTATCGAGCAACATTTAAGAGGAAATGTAGTCCTTGGACTTTACCCGCTTTTGGCTAATAATACTTCTTGGTTCGTTGTTGCTGATTTTGATGGAGAAAATTGGCCAGAACAGGCCAAAAGATTTTTAAGCAAATGTTCTGAATATAATCTGCCGGGCTATGTTGAGAGATCTCGATCTGGGAAAGGTGGCCATGTTTGGTTCTTTTTCGACCAAGCATATCCAGCACATAAAAGCAGGAAGATTTTCCTTCATTTAATAAAAGAATCTGGCAGTATTGATCAGTTTGATAAAGAGGATAGTTTTGATCGAATTTTTCCTAACCAGGATTATCTTTCTGGTAAGGGCTTAGGCAATCTTATAGCCCTACCGTTACAAGGTAATTCTATTAAATTGGGCAATAGTATATTTCTTAATTCAGACGATGATTTTAATCCCATAGAAGATCAGTGGAGTTTTCTAATTACCACAAAAAGGATCAGTGCCGTTAATTTGGATGAGATTTTTAATAAATTATCCAAAGATAAGCTGGGTAATAAGAAAGTTTCTTATGGCAAATCCCTATCTCTTACGGTTGGTTCATATATATCTATACCCAAACAGCAAATGTTCAAACCTCTTACAGACTTTCTTACCGAAAACTTAAACTTTTTCAATTCCAACTATATCGTTAGGCGTAATTTGGGTCTCTCGACTTATAAATTAGAAAAATATTTTAAGGCTATTGCGAAGGATGATAATAACGTCTTAATCCCACGAGGATTTTTAAATAAACTCACGGCATATCTGAATGATAACAGTATAGACTTTGTTATTGAGAACTCTTTAAATAAATTATCCGATATTGATATAAAACCTGAATTCCAGCTTTTTGATTATCAAAAAGAAGCATTAGAATATTTTATACATCAAGGTCAGGGAATTTTAGTTGCTCCACCTGGATCAGGCAAAACTATTATGGGATTAGCATTGATTGCCAATAAACTCCAGCCAGCTCTAATTATTACCCATAGAAAACAGATCTATAACCAATGGCTAGACAGAATAGAGGATTTTTTAAAAATACCGAAAAGAGAAATCGGCCAATATGTTTCGGTCAAGAAAACTGTAAAAAGTCCGGTTACGGTTGCAATGATACAAACTTTGGCTAAAGCACCGGATTTAAAAGATGTCGCTTCACAATTCGGACTTGTGCTTGTTGACGAATGTCACCATATGCCAGCTAGAACTTTCCGTGATGTTATAACCCAATTTTCTCCTAAATACTTATATGGTTTAACTGCTACACCGACAAGGAAAAATAACGATGAAAAATTAATTTTTGTTTATCTCGGCGATATTTTACATACCGTTCCTAAAGATTATAACCAGCAGATAACCACAGCATCACCAAAATTAAAGCTTATAATCCAGGAGACTAATCTATCCGTGCCATTCAGTATCGGCGTAGCTCAATTTTCGGTTTTATCCAAAATCCTAACTTTTGATTCACAGAGAAACCGGATGATTGTAGAGGATATACTGAAAGAAGCAAAGCTGGGTAAAAAATGTCTAGTACTTACGGAACGAAAAGATCATGCCGAAGCTCTAAGTCTGTACCTCAAAAAGGATTTTGAAGTAATAACTTTGACTGGTACTCTTGTGCCAAGAAAAAGAAGAGAGAAAGAAAAGCAAGTCAGCGATGGCCATTTTCAGATATTAATTGCTACAGGACAGTTATTGGGTGAGGGCACCAGTCTAAAAAATATTGACTGTCTTTTTCTGGTTTACCTTTTTTCTTATGAAGGCAAATTGATTCAATATATTGGCAGAATCCAACATGGCAAGGCTAATATTAGAAGAATTTATGATTATAGAGATAAGAATGTTGAATACCTGGAGAAATTATTTAAAAAGAGGGCAAAGTATTACAAAACCTTAGCGCCATTTTAAAGTGACTATTAAATCCTAGAATATCGCGTTGTTCTGCCTTGTCCGATTCTTTTGATTTTTTTAAGCCGAAGCAGAACCCCAAGAGACTGGGATACGGTAGGTCTTGAAATATTAGCCCTTTTTGATATTTCTCCGGGAGTAGCTTCGGTAACGGTCTGAAGATAATTCCAGACCTGTAATTGTTTGGGCGATAAAAGTAGTTCGATACTCTCTTTAGACAAAAGATCAATTGCCATCTGAGCTTGTTTGAGCAAAATATTTAGGAAGAATTCCAGCCATGGAACGATAGTCTCCTCTTCTGATTTGAAAGTTTTTTGGCTCCTGCGCAAAGCCATGTAATAATCCATTTTATTATCCTCGACTAATTTTTCGTGTGAGATATATGGAACATATGTATAGCCAGCACGCAGCATCATTAAGTTGGTAATAATTCTGGAAAGTCTTCCATTGCCGTCTTGAAATGGATGAATATTTAAG
>Ga0209541_10002721_pt1 | contig 33177 bp, 33 predicted proteins | sample RifCSPlowO2_01_FD_184027 | JGI IMG/M metagenome (GOLD analysis project Ga0209541, IMG submission 184027) | Groundwater microbial communities from Rifle, Colorado - Rifle CSP2_plank lowO2_0.1 (SPAdes) (version 2) | ecosystem: Environmental > Aquatic > Deep subsurface > Groundwater | place...
TGTGACTGGACGGGGGGCTACTACAACAACTGGAGTCACTTTTAACGGAGGAGTGACTACGACAACTATAAACGGCCTCACCATTACAAATAATGGTACTAACACGCTTAATATTGCCGCCGGTAAAACTCTTACCGCAAATAATTCTTTAATCTTTTCTGGATCAGATGGAGCGACTATCACACTTCAAGGAACTGACACTTATGTTGGACGTTCCACGACGGATACATTGACTAATAAAACCATCGCTGCGGGAAGTAATACTATCACTGGATTGACTGCAACCAATTTATCAGCCGGCAATTATTCAAGTGTAATAACAAGCGGCACTTACCCAATTGATATTTTGGGAAATGCTGCAACCGCAACTTCAACAATAAATTTTTCAGGATCACTTGCAGGAGATGTGACAGGAACTCAAGGAGCAACAACTGTCGCCAAAATAAATGGCGCGACGTTAGGAACAACTACAGCTACATCGGGTAATTTACTAATAGGAAGCGGTACAGAGTGGGTAACAAGGACTTTAAGCAATGATGCGACAATAAGCAGTTTGGGAGTTTTGACATTAAAAAATACAGGTACTCCTGGGACTTATGGTTCTTCATCACTGATTCCGGTTTTTACAACTGACGCTCAGGGAAGAATTACCGGAGTTGTCGATACTGCAATTTCAGGACTCACGGTTACTAATTTTAGTTCTGCAAATATCTCTCAGTGGACTAATAACTCAGGATATATTACCGATTCATCTACCGATACCTTAACCAATAAAACAATAGCTGCCGGATCAAATACTATTACGGGACTTACTAATTCAAACTTGTCAGGAAGTGCCGGCATCACCAATGCCAATTTGGCAAATTCATCTGTAGGTATCAATACAACCGGACCACTTGCTGGTGGTGGAACAGTCGGTTTAGGTAGTACGATCACACTCACATGCACAACCTGTCTTGCGACCGGCGGTATTTTGTTTACTCTAGTCTCAGGTACAGGACCAAACTCATCAATTTTACAAGGAGGAACTATGACCTTGGGAGCCGGTTCAAATATATTGACTACCAATAACGGATCGGGGACTGTCACTATTGCGACATCCTCTGCTCCGACTTTTACTACAGTTAATGGCCTCACAATAACCAATAATGGCACAAACACACTGACAATTGCCTCAGGTAAAACGCTTACCGCAAATAACACATTAATATTTTCAGGATCTGATGGAGCTACCATCACACTTCAAGGAACTGACACTTATGTCGGAAGATCCACAACTGACACATTGACTAATAAAATAATTACAGCAGGAAGCAATACTATTTCCGGTTTAACAAATAGTAATTTATCAGGTTCAGCTGGAATCACTAATGCCAATTTGGCAAATTCATCATTGGGCGTCACATCTGGCGCTGGTTTAACCGGTGGCGGTACAATCTCACTTGGCAGCACAGGGACTTTGTCAGTTAATCTCACAACCTCGGGAACTACAGGATCAACCGCTTCAAATTCCGGCCTTGAAGTGAGCTCGTTCGGTTTGACACTTTTGAAAGGATGCGCAGACGGACAGATCCTAAAATATACCGATGCCAGCGGTTGGGCTTGTGCTGCCGATTTGACAGGAGCTTCAAGTAGCTCTGATGTCCAAAATTCTTCATCTTACGACACGTCCGATGCTCTAACAAATGTAGGTGCGGCTCAGGTCACTATTACCTCTGTTTCCATAACTCCATCCACCATCATGGGCGACGTCTATGTCCGTGCCAAAGCACAAGTATTGAGTAGTAATGCAACCGATCAATCTCTTATATTGTCAATTGAAGACAATGCTTCTTGTACCGGAAGTACACTGGCGACCAACACATTAACAATAACTGCTGCAAGCGGTGTAGTCATCGGCGATTTCGAACTTTCAGCTATAGAAATTGATCCCGGCACATCCAGCCAATCATACTCATTTTGCGCCTCAACAGCAACTGGAGATTCAGATATCCGAATTTATCAAATGTTTGCAACGGTGATAGATACAGGCGCCGATCTTGCCGAAGTTTATACTACAAATGATGACTCAATAGAATCTGGTGATGTTGTATCTTTGGATGCTTCGCTTAAATCAGGTATGAAAAAAAGTACATCGGCATATGACAACAAAGTTTTGGGAATAGTGACCACAAGTCCAGGACTTGTGATCGGAGGAGTTGATAAAGAGGGAGTAAAAGCATTACCGATAGCACTTTCAGGTCGCGTGCCGGTAAAAGTCAGTACGATGAACGGTGAAATAAAAGAAGGAGATTACTTAACCACATCCATAATACCGGGCGTGGCAATGAAGGCAACTAAAGCCGGACCAGTGATTGGTATGGCGATGACTAGCTATGATGGAGAAAATGTTGGCTCGATACTGGCGTTTGTAAAAAACGGTACATTCCATGAAAATTTTCAAGATTCCGATAACGCGCTGTTAACAGAGGAAAGTTCTCCTTCCGCAGAGCTTGATGCTGGGTCGCAAATTGAGAAAACTACATTAGCCGAAGTTCTTAGCGATTTATTCAAAAATCTAGTCGAATTTTTCGGCCAGGTGATTTTCCATGCAGATGTCACTTTCCTTGGTCGCCCGACATTTAATAAAGATACCGCCGGTCACGCAATCATAAAAGCAGGCGACAATGAGGTAATTGTCACTTTTGAAAAGGAGTACGCCCAAAATCCAGTAGTAACTGCAAGTATCAATCTGGAAAACAACATAAAATCCGATGAAATTACTCAATATGCGGTCTATGATGTTTCGACAAAAGGTTTTAAAATAAAATTATCAAATGCAACTGCATCGGATCTCAAATTTTCCTGGATCGCACTCTCCGCAAATACGGAGGCTGCTCCGGCAGTTTCTACGACTTCAGAAAAAGAGCAAACTCCATTTCCCACTGAAACGCTGACCCTAACACCATCAACGATTGAGACATTACCCGTTGAGACAACGCCCGAGCCCGCTTCGCCGTCTGCTACAATAACACCATGAACCATATTGCAAAAAGATACATATCTTTAAATATGACCAAAATCCAAAAAATTTGGATGCTGATTATAGTTTTAACAATCTTTATCTTGGGACTTGCGGGTTATTTTTTTTATAAAAATACATCAAATACTTCTGCTTCAGAACAAGACGAAGCGAAAAAATTGACCGAAGAAATCAGTGAGTTTATGATACTACCTGAAAAGGATCTTCCGAGCGTGGCAACAGTTTCGGATATCACCAAATTAAAAGATCAGCCGTTTTTTAAAAATGCCAAAAACGGAAACAAATTACTGATTTATGTAAATTCAAAACAGGCAATCTTATATGATCCGGAAATACATAAAATCATAAATGTCGGACCTTTGGATATCGCAACAAATCAAAATACTAACTCTCAAGCAAAAATTGCATTACGAAACGGCACGACCACAGCCGGCCTGGCAAGTAGGGAAGAAATAGAATTAAAAAATGCATTTCCGGGAATAAATATTGTAAAAACAGAATCAAGCCAAATCACAAATTACAAAACCACACTTGTGATCGCGCTCAACCCTGAAGCCAAAGATGCGGCTAATTCCTTAGCGAAATTTTATAATACTTCTGTAGTTCAATTACCGTCTGGAGAACCAAAACCGGAAGAAATTGATATTCTTGTTATTTTAGGAAATGATCAAGTGGCTTCGAAGGGAAATTGAATAATCTAATTAATCGGGAAACCTGTGTCTTACAGTGCCTGATATAATAGGGCCTATGGTTGAGGGACCACACTTTGGAGATCATTTTAAAAATACTCTTCATGGATTGGGTGACAACATTCTTGGACGAACATTATGGGAATTCAGCAAAGTATTTCGTGTTGAACAACGAGGGCAAGAATATATTCCGCAGCTGCAGGAACATTTACAAAAAGGTGCTCTGATAGTTCCATTTACCCATCCTTCTGTTATAGACCCGATGTTGGTCATTCATTTAATGATGGAACATTTTGATTTAGAAACTCGGCGATTTCTCATGTTAACGGGTAAAAAATTCTTTGATGGAAGAATGGGTCCACATGCTCTTCCTTTAATTAACTTCATGCGGAAACGCTTTGGTATCGAATTCGTGCCAATTATACAGAGTAATGATAATTTTTATAGCGATGAAGAAAGATTTGAATTTAATACTCATCAACTGAAAGACTTAAGAAACATATTAATATGTAAACCCGGAGGATTATTAGTTGCCCTGGCACCGCAAGGAACAAGATCGCCGGAAATGCGAAGAGGACAAAAAGGATTTGATTTCTTAATCAGGTCCAATCCAGAAACAACCATGATAGCTCCGTTAGCATTACTTGCAACAGAGGATATTCATAGAAAAGGTGATAATTTACATTTGAATTTTGGAGCGCGGGTGACCGGCCAATTTTTGGAACCTATTCAGGCAACAAAACTTATTGCATTAGCGAATTTTGACCGATCAAGACAATTAAGACTGACCATAGCTGATGAAGTTATGTACCAATTTGCTCAGGTGGTATCTCCTGAAAACAGGGGAGTATATAGTACATATCCTCCACTTCCGGCTACTCCACAGGAAATGTTGCAAATAACTTCACAATAGCTTCAGGTAAATCATCAATTCCTTCAAACTCTTTCACGATAATTGAATGTATTTTTGGTTTAAGCTCAGGATCTTTTCTGAAGTATTTTATAAAGAACTTATCAGATTACTTTCCGTCAGTTGTGGATAAGTTTGCGTGAAATCGGTTATTGCGTCGTTAGTAAATCTAGCTAAAAATCTTAGAGCCCGTGGGCACCAGCCATCTGGTTCGGCGTTTATATTAAGAAAAGATTCACAATCAAAAGTATATTGTCTTCTTCGTGTTAACCCGTTTATATCTTCAAATGTTTCAACGGGTGAAGTAAATTGGGATACTTCGTCAAGAACTTCTTGCGTCCATGGAAGCTTTGCAATCTGTAAATGTGTTAACCCATCGGCATTTAATGTTAACTGAATTGGCTTACTGGGAAAATATGAACCAAGAAATAAACTAGGTGCCTGAGGCCGCCCTTTTTTAGTTAGAACCAAATAAGGATAATCACTATTTTGGACTGTGTAAATCTCATTGGGTTGCTTTAAAAAATATAAATACGTCTCGAATCCTTGAGTTGGATCGATAGAAGAGACTAACGATCTATGTATAACTGTTGTCTCGGGTGCGGGAGCTGTGCCATACGTGGCAGTCATCATGCCCAATAAATACAAATTTTTTATGTAAGTAGGTAATGATTGTGGTTCAGGTTCTTTTCTAGGGAATAATCTTCGCAAAATCTGAATTGATTCCACGATTGCATTGTATCAGAAAATAATTAGATTGTTGTGGTAATATATTATGAATGGAAGTAGAATGTCCACGTTTCATCGGCAGATATTTCGCCCCAGTTATTTTTGCTGCTTTGTTCGGTCTTGCCCAAATAGCACTGGTCAGAGCAGAAGAAACTGGCTACTCACTCGCACCTTATGGACCGGTCGAAGGTATTATCAATTATCGGCTTAGCATAAGAGGGCCACGCGGCATACCGGATAGATATTGCCGTGATCCAAATATTAATGGATATGTTGCCTTAAATGAAAAACTATTGGGTATAGATGTGACTGATCCTAAGCAACTCGGATCCACCATCGGTAAAGTCGTATATATTATAGGAAATGGGGTAGAGGCCAAAGGATGTGTTGTTGACGTAGCAGCTGCTCATCATGTTGATGGTGATTTAAGTAATGGCGAACGCCCGGCTGATCAGATAGCAGACGTTAGCGATTCAATTTGGAAAATGACTTACCCGCACACGGGATTTACGATTTCTTTTGAAGATCCAAGAGAAAAAAATAAAGATCAATTATCAACCTCAGTAATTGCACCTGAAAACACTGAAGGATCAATTTACAAAAATTCGCAGGACTACGATTTTCATAGAGACATATCTGATGAAGATATCAAAATAGATGAATATCCAATAACAGAAGATATAACTACAGATCAGTCTCCGGTTACGGTAATTGCCTCAGGTTCTGTGTATGGTTCGCAAATGCATGAAGAAGCTGATTCACCCAACGCGACAAAAAAATGCGAGCCGGGTGATGCTAACGAACAGAGAGAATTTAAAGTTGTATGTAAAAAGATATTTGAACCTGGATATTTTGAAGTCGAACCTTCTCAAAACTAAATATTGTAAAATACACTCATGTCTACACGAATAGTTTTTATCCATGGCAATCAAACTACTCACTGGTCATACGGCTGGCCTTCATGTTTAAAAAAAGAACTGGAAAATCTGGGATTTGCCACATTTTTCGAGACATTTCCCGACTCGATACTTGCTCGTGCGAAATATTGGCTACCATTTTTAAAACAACACGTGAAAGCAGGGGAGAACGATGTGCTTATCGATTGGTCGTCTGGCGCTGTCGCCGCTATGCGATATGCAGAAAATAATAAAATCAAAGGTACTGTATTGGTCTCTGGAAATTACACAGACTTAGGCGATGAGATAGAAAAACAAAGTGGATATTATGACGATCCATGGAACTGGGAAAAAATTAAAAAGAATCAAGAAAAAATTGCGTTGTTTTACGGGGATAATGATCCATATATTTCACAAAGTGAATTTGAGTTCATAGCGTCAAAACTTTCCCCGAAAGTATTTAAAATACATGAAGGAAAACATTTTATTGAATATGTTACTTTTCCGCAGTTACTTGAATATATTAAGCTCAACTACAGTGTTCGGTAAATGACAAATGAAATCAAATTTTTCGGATAATGAGCTAATTTACTATCCTTATATCTTCAAGTGTTGAATCAGGCGTTAACTCAAAAGAAAATTTTGCGTCTGGAATGAGTATATTTTGAGAATTAACTACAGTGTAGTCTGTGCTGTTAGCTTCAACCAAGTTCATCTTAGTAGTCACCATAATTTCAATATTTTCCGGAGAAGCATTTTCATTAGTCAGTCCAACACAGATCCAGTTATCGGACTGTGCTTGACAAGTACTGAATATTTCACTAAATGAAATTTTATTTGTAAAATTACTTTCTTTTTCACTAAACGACTGTTCAAGAGAATTAAAATACAATTGTTCATTTGTACTTATTTCAGTTTGTATTAAATACATACCTTGTGTACCTTCTGAAAAATTATAGGTGATGTCTAATCCAGTAGTATTTGATGAAGTTATGCCGGCACTTGTAATTATTTTTTGATTCTGCAGTGCAAGTTCAGAGTTTTGCCTTTGCCCTTCTTTCATTCCAATTCTACTTGAGTCCAGTAGAAAAAATATTGATACCATTATTGCTACCGCCGCCATGAAAAGAGAAAGTTTACGCTGCGTTTTCAAACCTTTAACTCCCAGAAAAATATATACTGCACCAATTAAAAGCGCGGGAATGGCAATAACTAAAAAACCTGATGTAAAAAAGCCAATACCCAAGGTATTCAAAATGCTTGGCTCAGATAAATTATAGAAACCTTTAAAAATATCTTGAAAAACACCGATGAAAGTTAATCCCACAACGATGGCGATTAAACCAAATATTATATTTATAAGCGCGGCAAGTATAAAGATAAATTTAGGGAACATCATAAATACATGCTAACATATTTGGTATATCCAACAGTTACCCGATATACAGTTAGGTTCGACCGCACAAGAAGTATTTACAAATACGTTTAATTTAATTCGAGATAATCCTCATAATGAACAAAACTTGTTTTATTCACCTCGCTTCGACTGGAATAGAATTCCATGAAACGAATTATGCAGACCGGTGATGATAGGGGAAGTTAGAGTTTAGTTGAGTAGAAAAGACACAGGATACTGAGGCAGGAATCCTTGAATATGGGATAACTGGATCATACGACTCAGTAAGATTTGGGCGCTCGACTCTTTCAGGACAACCATAGCGAAACATACCCAGTGGAACCGCTCTACCCGAAAAAGAATAACTACCATCTCTATTAGGGCATCGATCAGTGATTTGCATTAGTTGAAGAGGCATCGACATAATGGGATCAACCCAGGGACCAACCACACCTTCAGAATTCCATAATACCACTGCTGTAGGACCATGTCGATAATTCATTGCAAGAGTTGTGAATCCACACATTCTCTGTAATCTATAAAATTCTTTTTTCAAATCAGACTGTTCTTGTGGTGGAAGTTTAGATATACTCAAAACTATCTCACGCATATTTCTTCTTTCCATTTGCTGTAAGGCAGCGATTGCATTTTCTGCCTCATGATGAGCATTTACATTCTGTAGTCCTAAAATTGTTGAACCGAAAGTTATATCTTGAGTAAGATCTCTGACAAGATTAGAAGGATCTGACTCTGGTTTTTGACTTTCTTTATACATTTAGGGCAGATTATAGCAGGAAAAACAGGTAGATCAAGGCTTAATCCAATTGTTATAATTTTCTTTCGTTTCTTCGGGTTTGGAAAACTTTTTGCCGAGGAGGTGTTGGTTGTGGGGACGGATGCCAATAATGTCCGAGGTTGTCATTTAGAAATGATTATACTCAATACGGAAAATTATTAGCATCTTAACGCTTATCTTTATTAGATGTTAAAAATTTATAAACATATTCAATTGTTTAATTTATTTCTTACGTCAATCTTGTATATAATTTATTTATCTTTAAAAAAGTTTTATTATCATCATGAATGATTTAGAAATTGAAAATTTATCTATTAAATATGTTAAAGAACATAAAAAAGAAATTATTGATAAGTTTGCAAATTTAAAAGATTTTCCTAGTGAAGAATTTCCTTTTACATTTATGATGGCTGGATCTCCTGGGGCTGGTAAAACAGAATATTCATTAAAATTAATTGAAGAATTTTATCAAAAAGATCCAAAATCCAAAATCGTTAGAATTGATGCCGACGAAATTAAAAAAGAAATTCCTCTATATAATGGCAAAAATTCATACGCCATTCAAAGAGCGGCAATCAAAGGAATGGAAAAAGTTATCGATCATATCTATGAACATAATCAAAATGTCCTAATTGATGGTACTTTTGCTCATTATGATCCATCTCTAAAAAATATTCAAAGGTCATTAAATCATCGTAGACCAGTTAAAATTTGGTATCTTTATTTAGATCCTAAAATAGCTTGGGATTTCACAAGGAAAAGAGAAAAACTTGAAGGGAGGCCAATAAAAAAAGAAGATTTCATAAATGCTTTTTTCTGGGCAAAAGAGAATGTTAATAAAGTTAAAAAAGAATTGGGAAAAGCTGTGGAACTAAATCTTGTCATTAAAGAGATTGCAAATCCTTCAAAAATTAAGTTAGAATTAAATATCGATAATGTTGATAGTTATTTAACTATAGGATATAATAGGGGCCAATTAATAGAAATCCTTATATGAGTTTTTTAATGAGATTTATAATTAATTTTTTTAAACAGCCAAAAGAGTATTTTTTCTTTAAGCTTAAATCTTATGAGAAGAAAAAAATTATACTAAAAGCTGTTAGAGAATCTAATAAAATGCAGATTTCTTTATTGGAGAAATATCGTAAAGAATTTCCAAATGATACGCAGCAGTTTTATACAAATTAATATTCCTAATAATTTGTGAAAATTTTAATGGTGTAGTTTTTAAAATAAAGTTAATAATACATACTCAAAAACAGATAGCTTATATGCGGAATGTAATTCAGCTATTGTTCTACTAATCAATCTTCATCATTTCAAAATATACTCCCACCCCGGTTTCCATGCTTTTTTCTTTCGCCAAATATTGTCAAAGAGTAAAATAATTACATGGAAATAGACCGCGCCGGTTTGGAAGCCAGATTACCACATAGAGGTAGAGCTTTGATGTTAGATGGCGCAGATTTTATGCGCGATGAAACAGGGAATGTGATAGGAGCGATGGGTTATCGGATTGTCACTGAAGAAGATTGTGAAGGGCACGTACCAGGCCATCCTACATCAAGAGGGACTGATAGAGTGGAGATGATCACGCTTACCTTGGGTCTTGCAGCTCAACCAGATATAGCTTCCGGATATTTTCCCTTTTTTTACGAATTTGGCAGAGGTAGATTTCCGGCAGAGGCTAGGGTAGGGGATTTGATTAGAACAGAGGCCATATTGACCCGTCATAATCGCAGACTGATCGAGGGTTATGGTAAAGCATTTGTGGGTGACATACTCATCGCCGAAGTAGAAGGAATTGTTTGCCTTACTGGCAAGCTGACATAAGTTTGACTCGATAATGGATTGGGGTCGAACCCTAGAATTATTAATCCACATTAAATCCAGAATCCTGAATAATTTTTACTCTCCGATCTTGCAAATCCTGTTGTGTCAGATGATCCAGATGCGAGGCTCGTGCAATATGCACTTGGCGTGTAGTTTTTTCTGGCCGCACTTCTCCCGTCTTACTCCAATGCATATGATCTATACTTTCAAATGTAATATCTTCTATAACATCATCTCCTTGACGAGTGCGAACAATATGCTCTGTATCTATTGGCACCTGTGTTCCGTCTGGTGTTGTATCCCAGCTTCGCACAATTTTCTCTTCAGGCTTTAGTGCAGCAATATATTCTTCTAATTTTTGTTTCTTTTCTGGGGTATCTGGATGATCCACAAATTGTCCAAGTGCAAAGATGAGATTTCCTTTTGAATCGTAGAAACCAAGCGTTGACGGATTCCTTTTTTCAGTTTCGAATCTAAAAAACTCCATAAGAGCATGAGTAGCATCTTTTAATAACAAAGACTTTGGAATCGGAGCAGAATCTACAGGACGATCTTCATATGATAATTGTATATCTGTAGGTGGGTCGATACTGATTTTGCCGTCAGAATTTAACTCAAATTCTGCTGTTTTTGGATCTTCATCAGAGACGGCAGCTTTATCTGTTTCATCAAGTTTATATTTTACAAATCTCTGATAATTAAGATGGGCAGATACACTTTCACCTTCGTTACCCAAACGTAATGGTAACTCAAATGGTCTGGTATCTAATCTCTCAACTTCTGCTTTACCATCACGTTCTTTTAAGATTATATCGTCGATACCTTTTACAAGCATATGGGCATAAAATTTATTAAATTTTGTAAGGTTATTGATACTTCCTAAATACGTTTGCTCATAAATGCGTAATACTTCTGGCCAGGAACTAGAGTGTTTTGCAAGCTCTAGCAATACTTCACGAGCATCCACGAGGCCGGCTTGTAATAAAAATTCAAACTGATTGCCAGAAAACTCGGTTTCAAGACCATCTGCAGCAGCAATACGTTCGAGTACTCCGAAGTCAACGTTAGAAGTAATATCTACATTTCCAACATTTTCAAATTGTACGTCATGTTTTTCTACTTTACTTTTTTGCATACACCAAACTGCATCATCAGCATCTGCAGGTGGAATTCCTTTGTTTCCATAATCGATCGTAATGATTGCACCACGTTTTAATGCAGCATCTACTCTTTTCTGGAATTGTGCAGCCTGCAAATTTACAGCTGTCACGAGACCTTCTGCAGTTTTAACTTTATTTTCCGCTAAAAATTGCGATACTTCAGCTGTTGGCTCAGCCCATGTTTGAACAAATTTTTTCCCGTCATGAGAAATGTATTTTTGTTTTACACTCCCGTTTTGCTGAGTTACTTGCTCTACAGGAAACGCATCTACAAGTTCGTTAGAAATAAACGCACCTTCAATATCGGAAAGGTTTAATTCGGTAGCAGAACCATGAATCCAATTTATATTGTGATGTGGTGCAATTTTTTTTCTTTGCCTTTCTGCGAGAGCTCCAATTTCAACAATTGTATAGCGTATAGTTTTATAAAAATCCGGATATAATTTTTCAGACCAATCGAGTAATGAAGACGCGAGTGTACCTTCGCCGGCTCCCATCTCCACAACTCTAAATGTTTCAGGTTTACCCATGGCTTCCCATGTCTGTCGCAAACTATTTCCCAATGTAACGCTGAAAACTTCGGTTGCCTCTGGAGAAGTGGTAAAATCGGCTACTTCTTTTTTTGTTGGGTCCTCAGCAATTCGCACTTTTCCTGATGAATAAAATCCATCTGGTCCATACAGAGAAAGTCTCATAAATCCCGAATAGGGTATCTGTCCACCTTTTGCAGCAACTTCTTGTTTTATTGCCGCTTCAGTATTATTTACTTTTGGAGGAGGTTCATGTATTGGAGAGGTTTGTGGTATTTCCGTTGGTGGCACCATGATGTTATAAGTTATTCTAGTTTATCAAACTTAACGAGAAGCTGGTACGTAGAATTTAGTAAATTAATTTTCACATCAAATTAAATACAGTGTCAGCAATTTTATCCAAAGTAGCCAGGTTTTCAGATGACACCGGATCTACTGCAAAAAGAACGCCGGCGTAATTTATTAAACCCTCGCCCTTCACAGCTGTTTTTATCGGAAAAACATAAGCGACGTCTTCATAAACTCCCGGACTTTGACCGGTAATTGTTCTTGTGCGATATACTTTATAACCTTTAAAACCGTTTGAATTCGTAAAATCTTCAACTTTGTTATTTTTACAATCTTGACCTCCCATCCGTCCTGACGCAGCGCAATACAGATCTCTCTCAAGTAAAGCACCTTTGGGATCAGACTCGGGTAAATAAAACTGTCAAGTCCGGTAATATTCAATGATATTTCTTCTATTGAAAGACAACTGATATCGGCACATTCTTTTATTTTCGAACTTTCGGGATAATTAAAGCCATATGCCAGCTTTTCATTTTTATAATGCTTGAAGCCTGCTTCGACTGGAAATACTACTTGAGAAGCGGGGGGAAGAGTGATCGTTGGCGCAGTCGTCGGAGTAACTACGGCAGTAGTTGGACTAATATTACTAGCGATTTGCGAAGTTGTTGACGTGCTAATAAAATAATATGCAGCAAGACTTACTATCAAAATAATTGCTAATGTTGCGATGACGATAGTAAGCAATTTTGATTTTGGTTGGACAGGATTCTGATTCAAAGAAGGAATATTTTCAATAGGTTGATTTGGAATTTCTGGATTTATTTGGTTTTCCCTGTCAAAGTTTTAACATAATCTTACTTTTAATTTTCTCTTCAACTTCTTTGTTATAAGTAAAATGATATTCCTTTTCAATTTGTCCCGAAATTTCCGAAAATACTTGAGCTATTCTTTTTAGCGATTCTTTAATTTCCCTTTCATCATAAGACGGACTTACTTCTTTAAGTAATTTAATTTGATCTGGTTTTAAAAACTGTTCGACTCTTTTGTTGCTTTCCAGTAGCAATGCTTCGGAGTTATTTAATATTTCAAATAATTTTATGAGCGATGTTTGAAGAATTTGAAGGACACTGCGAGCATTCCAAATTTCACCTTTTTTATAATACTGAAAACCTAAAATTAACATATACCAAAAATCTACTACTTTCTCTTGAAATAACTTCTCTACATCCAGTTTCTGTGGACGTTTGTCGAGAGCTGATTGTAATATACCATTGGTTCTGTCGATCAATACTTCAACAACTTGTGAGCGAGGTCTCGAAAAAACAGAATTTATTTCGGAAAGTTTTACAACTGGAAGCTCGAGTCTAAACAAATCATCAAAAACTGTGGAAAAACCCGACCACTGATTTTTATATGAGAAGATGACATTTCCAAGCGACTCTACTAAACTTGGCATCTGTTTTTCTATTTTTCCAAAATCTTCATAATCGACAATGATATAAGCCTCCATATCGGAATGTTTAGAAGCTTTATAGACGGTTTTTCTTACTTGAGATCCGACTAAGACAAATCCTTTGATGAGAGTGTTTTTGGAGAGTGTATTTGTTAAATCGTTTATAACTTGATAGGCATTCATGTAATGTGTCTTTCTGAAGAATTATTGATCATCTTTTACCATTTTTACCATCTTGTTAAATATTTCTTTCAATTTTCTTCTTCCTGTTCGACTTTTCCACCATAATTCACGTTTCTTTACAATCGCCTTATCTTTAAATTCTTCTTTAAATAATAATTTAAATGGGGTTCTGTATTTTGTAGATTTTACTAGCCCTAGATTATGCTGCAGCAGTCTTTTTTCAAAATTACCAGTATAACCCGTATATGTTCTATGATCTTTTAAGCTCTGAAGGATATATACAATATACATAAATATTATGAGCGGGTCGTCTCGCCAGTCAAAAACAAGGCGGACGAACCTCGCTTAAATTTGCTAGCAAATTTGAGCGGGATAGGGGAGTCGGACCCCTCTTTTCTGCTTGGAAAGCAGATGTTGAACCGATCAACTAATCCCGCAAGTTGAATTTATATTATAGCAAAAATATTCGCTTTTCTTCCTTGTGTGATCGAATCTTTTCGCACTGTGTGATATTCTAGTTTTGTATGCAATTTAAAAAATACTGGTTTCCTCTCACTGTAATTTTGTTGCTACTCATCTATTTTTTTAAGGCGTTTTCTACGAACTTCTTTGCCGATGACTTCATGTTCCTGGAACAAAGCAGAGTAAACACGCTGTCGGATATACTTCATTTTTTCATCCCGCAGCAACGCTTCTTCCGACCGGTAGGCACCGAACTGCTTTATGCCTTATTGTACTACCCGAAAAGCGCTTTATTGGGACACATCATAACTTTTATCGTCTTTATGACCGGATGTTATTTTCTTTACAAAATTCTGCTGAAGCTCACTAAAAATACCATTCTTTCGCGTCTAACAATTCTCATCTATATTATTCATTTTACCCATGTTTACCAACTTTACTGGCTTGCCACCTTTCAGGAAGTGGCAATGCTCGCCGGTCTCACCGTCAGTTTATATTTTTTTATAAACAATAAATTTTCACTGAGTATTATTCTTTTTATAGTTTCTCTTTTTGCCAAAGAACAGTCAATTACTTTTCCTCTATTTGTGGGGCTACTTATAATCGTCAACCCGCAGTTCAAAACTAAAAAATATCTCACCGCGCTTGCCGTCATGACAATAATAGCTGAAATTGCCTTTTACATTCACAAAGTTGCCATCAGTAACTTTACCTTTAGTCCCGAGTATACGGTTCATCTTTCGCCAAAGCTTATTGTAAACAACTGGATCTGGCATTTCTTATGGAGTCTTGGTTTCCCGAGTATTATGCCCGATTACTTTATCAGTCTAATGAGCGCGCCATTGCCCGCGTTTTGGAACTACTTCAAAAATCCCGTTTTCCCACTTTACATTGTAGTGTTAGTAATCTATTTAACATTCTTTGCAATTTCAACCGGACTGATATTAGCTAGAAAAAAGGACTTTTCATTAGTCAGGATCGCTGTTTTATGTCTTGTCGGTTTTACCATCTTTTTGCTGCCGGTTCTCGTAATTCGGCACAAATGGATGGTTCGACTCACTTTGCCGCTGATTTTTATCTCTTCATTTCAGAGTTACATCATCAGTCTTTTATTAAAAAATCGGGGACACTTCCGGTATTTGGGAATTTTCTTGATAAGTCTATATTTTGTATGGAACTTTGCCGGCGTGAAGATACATGAAGAAACCAGTACTTATAATTTAGAAACAAAGATTACCAACAATGCAACTAAACTTTTCAATGAAAATAGAGCGGAAATCAGTGAAAAAGGAATTCTCTATATTGCCGATACTAAGCAAAACGGTATGAGCGAATGGACTGGTTCGAAAAAACTGCAGATCAGTTTTGCCGGTCAGTCGTTTCTCGACTACTATTTCCGGGGTGAAAATATAAAAGCATTCTATGGACATGAAACTAAAACTGTTCCTAAAAACGCCTTCATTATCAATCCCGAGCAATTAATACATTAAAACCCTCTTTGTTTCGATCGGTCTAAACTCCATTCCTTCGAGCGATTCGGAACAGACTATAATCAGGTCATCCTTTTGATGACTTCTTAACTGATAATAATCAGGATGCTTACCGAACTGTGTATATATATAAATTTCATCTCCGTCTGAGAGGCCAATATTTAATGCCTGGATTTCACGGGTATGTTTATTCAAAATATCTACGGTTCTTAGTAATGATTCATTAGGAGAAAAGGCCACTAAAAACTTTTTTAATAACGACCAGATTTTTTGCGCACCAATCGTGCCTTCAAGTTGATAGGGGAGAGAGACGCCTTTTAAAAGTCCGTTAAATACAAACGCATAGTTTTTATAAACATATGGTTGATTATATTCAAGTACTCCTTTGTGTTTCGGGAATGATGCACTGCGCGCGTGAACAATTAGCTGACTTGTTTCTGGGATTTCGGAAAATATTTCAGTTGATTTCCATATCGGCTTGATTGATGTTTTTGTCTGCCATTTTCCTTTATCCAACCAGCTCACTCCACAGCCGTCTCCTTGCCAGTCACCGTCATAAGCTTTGCTTTCCTTAGACATTTCGGCAAACTTGTCAAGTAACGGTTTGGGGTCAAATTTATTTTTGGATTTAGCGAGCAAAAAACGGCACATAATTGTAAATTGTCATTCTGATCCCGATTTATCGGGAGAAGAATCCAGACTGGATCCTTCGTTCATTGCATTCCCTCAGAATGACATTAGATAACTCTTTTTAAAACATTTACTGCTTCATCAATATGTTTCTTTTCGACGATAAACGGAGGCAGAAAACGCACGACATCGTCGCCTGCTGGAATAGTAAGGATATGATTTTTTTGTAATTCCTTTAATAACACATTTCTATCTTTTACAGCAAGCCCTATCATCAGTCCTTCTCCTCGAACTTCAACTATTTGACTCGATCGAATGGCTTTTAACTCATTGATAAAATAATTTCCGATTTCTTGAACATGACGCAGTGTTTTTTCGTTTAAAAACTCAAGTGTCGCGATAATTCCGGCACAAGCTAATGGGTTTCCTCCGAATGTGGAGGTATGGATTTGTTTTGGGATTTTTGCCGCAATTTTTTTGGAAACTAACGTGGCGCCGACCGGTATACCGCCTGCCAATCCTTTTCCCAAACAAACTATGTCGTAATCAATTTTGGATCTGTGTGACGCTAAAAATACGCCCGTTCTACCACAGCCTGTTTGGATTTCATCAAGAATGAGCAAAATATTATGTTTGTCGCAAACTTCCCGAACTTTTTCTAAATAATCAGCTGGAGGTGTATAAATTCCGCCCTCTCCTTGAATTGGCTCGACAATAAACGCGGCAACGTCTTGAGTAATATTTTTCTCAAGTTGTGATATATCTCCGTGATCGACAAACTCAAAATTCCACAAAAGAGGAGCGAACATTTTTTTATATTTATCTCCATATGTTGCCGATAATGCGCCAAGAGTTTTACCGTGATAACTATGTACCGTGGCAATAAACTTTTTTTTACCGGTAGCCAGAACCGCAAATTTGAGTGCCGCTTCCACTGCTTCCGCGCCGGAGTTGGAAAAATAAACCTGCGATAATCCGCCGCCACATCGTTTTACCAATTGACATGCGCTTTCTGCCCGCATGTCGTTGGTGAAACTTCCATGGAGGACGGTAAGTTTCTGCAGTTGATCGGATAAACTTTTTGTGATCTTTGGATTAGTATGGCCAAAAATATTCACGCCATAATTACTCATTAAATCCAAATATTTATTTTCTTTTTCGTCATATAAATACATGCCTTCGCCACGAACCAGATTAAGGCCTCGATTAACATAAGTGTTAACGACAAATTGTTGTTGTAAAAATAAATAGTTTTTCATAAAAACGGATATCGAGCTCCGTTTATTAACTGATTAAAGTTCCATTACCTTTTAACACATTTGTAATCGGATTTTTCACTCTTCCATCCCCAAAATAAATTTTCTTCACTCCCAACTCAAAAGCCTTTTTGACTCCGAGTAGTTTTTTCTTCATTCTCCCTTCCGCAAACTGCATAAACTCATCAAGCTTATCTTTTTTAATTGACGGGATTACACTTTTTTTATCTTGAAAATCTTTTAGTAATCCCGGAGCTTCAAATAAATACACAACTTCGGAAACTCCCAAACTTCCGGCCATGACTGCAGTCGCAAAATCATTGTCGGTGTTAACAATTTCCGATTCATGGCTGATTGCCGGCGCGGAAATGACGGGAACATATCCATGATCTACTAATAACCTGATCAACCGATCATTTATTTTTTCAACGCGTCCCGTGAGATTTCCTCTTAATAACTTAATTTTTTCATTTTCTTTAATCATAATTTCACCTTTCTTTTTAGCTTGCCATAATCTACCGTCGACACCGCTTAGTCCAACGGCGTTAACTCCATGTGAAAGTAATTTCGCAACGATGGTTTTATTTACCAGACCGGAGTATGCCATAAGAAAAACTTCAATCGCCGCCGCATCGGTGAGCACGCTACTGATTCCGGTCGGGGAGACTACGGTTTTTGTGGGGATTCCAAGTTTTGAAGCGAGTTCGTCACGTTTTTCACTTGCTCCATGAACAATAACTACTTTTTTTCCATCCTTGACAAGTGATGTAATATCAGCAGCCACATAATCCCAGTTAATATTTTTTCCGCCGCCTACTTTTATAATAATCATAGATTTAGGTCAACAGTTCAAACCGCGCCCGCAGCGCCGTACTTTGTATCGGCAACTTATCTAAAGAATAATTTTCAAGAATTTCAAGTAATATTGATTCCGGATTCTGGAGCCTGCCAATTCTTCCGATTTGTCTTTTAAAGTAAATCGTGATTTCTTTTGCCTGGTCTTTCGAGATGTTGTAATTTTTAAATTCCCGTAAATAATAATATATTAAATTCCAGCCACTTAACGGCCCCAGCAGTAACTGGTTTTTAGTGACACCAAACCGGCGTAAATTCATGGCTTCATAAACAATTTTATTACTTAATACGGCTTTCTGATGAACTCCGGCAGTGTGCGTGCGATTGGTTACCGAGACCGGTTCGTTATAAGGGACATGATATTTTAGAATCGAACCCATAAGCACATTTAACGGATAACAGACTTCAAGGTTGAACTCTTCAACAAGTTCCGGATGGTCTTGAGATAAATTAAAGAGGAGTGCCGTGATCGAGGTGATTCCCGACCTCTCTGCCATACCCCAAACGGAAGTATCAATGTACGTTGCTCCATTCTCAATTGCCGTGATAGAGTTGATTATCGATAAACCACGATCGTTGTGGAAATGGCACTCAAGATCTACATATGGATAGCGTTTCTTTAAAGCCCGCACTCGTTTTCGTACGAGCTCCGGAGTTGCTATTCCCACGGTGTCCGGCATACCAAAAGTATTTACATATCCTGCAACTTCATCATAAACTTTGTATACATCGCCAAGTTTTGTTCTGAAACAGTCTTCGCCACTGAATCGTAAATAAAGATGAGGGTGTTCGTTTCTTAATGTTTTGATTGTATTTCGAACCGTACTGATAATGTCAGAAATCGGCATGCCATGAGTATGATTTTGTGAATGTGGAGCAACACCGATATATAAATTCAGTCCGTCAAAACCCGCTTCAAGTGCTTGGTTTATATCGGCAGGATGACAACGACAATGAGCCAGCAATCGTACCGAAGGATTTTGTGCTTTTGCATATTCTTTAAGTTCAATAAAATCTTCTCGTTCACTATCGCTGACAACAGGTGAAAAAAATTCGATATTATGTACACCAAGCTCGATAAGTCCCTTTAAAATCATCATTTTATCTTCCAAAGTAAATCTGTAAGTATAAGTATCAAATAGTAAGGGAGACTGTTGACCATCTCGAAGTGTGGTATCGATGAAACCTTTAAAATTGATTGGTGAGTATGCCATGGGTTAGATCGGGTGTAATCCGGGAAATGTTAATGCCGTAGTCTCTTCAAAGCCGCACATGAGATTCATTGCCTGCACTGCCTGTCCTGCCGTACCTTTTACCAGATTATCAATCGCGCCGATGACCACTAAACGATTTGATCTTGAATCAAGTTCAAAACCGATGTCGCAGTAATTTGTTCCTTGTAAAATCTTAGGTTCGGGATAGCGGTACAATCCCTGTCGTTCTTTGACGATTCGAATGAAAGGTTCTGTGCCATATTCTGCTCTATATGCTTTCCAAACATCTTTTTCGGTAAGACCTTTTTTTGGAGTCGTGTGAATCGTGACAAGCAAACCACGAACCACATCTAAAGCAGTTGCAGAAATAGCAACGTCTAACCTTCCGTCATCCCGAACTTGTTTCGGGATCTCTAACTCTTGCACAATCTCAGCCGTATGCCTATGACCACTTGGCATATATGAACGAACCACTCCCGCACGTTCAGGATGGTGTGACGATAAACTTGGTTGCAAACCTGCCTGGGAACTACTCATTTTGGCATCAATAATGATTCTGTTTTCAATAAGACCGTGTTTGACTAGGGGATAGAGTGATAAAATCGAGACGGTTGCTTCACAACCGGCACAAGAAACATAATCCGTCTTCGCAATTTCTTTCCGGTGAAGCTCGGCAATTCCATATACAAACTTTTTAAGTAACTTTGGCTGAGCGTGTTTTTGTTTATACCAATCTTCAAAAATGGATTGGCTGTGAATTCGGAAATCCGCGCCAAGATCGATTATCTTTTTTGCTTTCTTAATAAGTGCAGGCATGATATTCATAGAAGCCCCATTTGGAAGCCCGACAAACAGCACGTCACAAGTTTCAAGCTCATCAGGATGTACAAACATGAGTTTAGTTACTTTGCGTAAATTTGGATGCGCCGCCGAAACCGGTCGTCCGGCAAACTGCCGCGAGGTGGCTTGATGAATCTGAATTCTCGGATGTTGCAAAAGGATTCTTAATAGCTCTCCACCCGCATATCCCGATCCGCCAAGAATTGATACTTTTAACATAAAAACATTTAAATTTTCATGAAACGAGTCGAGTGCAGCATACCCTTTTTCTGCCGACTTGGGTCGCCCGTAGGCATTGAACCCACGGAGGCCAAGAAAAACGGGTATCAAGCGAAGACTCGTTTCAAATTAACTACTAACTTGTTTAATACAATAATCCACGATTGCATCCGAAATACTTACTCCAGTCGGTCCTTCCGAATTCTTAAACTCCATCGTGTGATTAATTTCATTTATAGACAAACCGTTGTCTGTTTCAAAAATATCCATAGCAAGAATTCCGTCACCAACTGAGTCTGATGCTTTTTTACAAATTTCCGATAATTCTTTTGTAACAAGACAATTTGTTGCCACACCACCACGCGCCGTATTGGTTATCCAATGTTTTGAATCTCGATAAATTGCGCAGATCACTTTTCCGTCAATGACAAACGCCCGGATATCGCGGCCTGGTTTTTCAATATATTGCTGAATATAAATCGCTTTTTGCTGTGGCCCTCCAAGCACGTCTTTGTGTTCAATCACGGTCTCAAGAGAATCAGAGTCGTTTATTTTTGCCAATAGTCTACCCCATGATCCAATTGCCGGTTTTATAACCACCGGGTAACCGCCAATCTTATTAATCGCTTCCACGGCTTGATTCAAAGTAAAAACCATTGCGAAATCCGGAGTAGGCACTTTTGCTTTTCTCAATGCAAGTGAAGTGATAAATTTATCACCACAAACGGCAGAAACCGCCGAAGAATTCACTACCGGCACCCCCAAATTTTCCAAAAACTTAATTGCGTAATCTCCTTTTACTGTGGAGACTGAGCGTTCAAGCGCCACCTCAAAATCTACGGTAAATGTATCGGGATTAAATATCTGTGTTCGGATGTCGATCAGCTTAACGTTAATATTTTTCTTTCGTGCAGCCTCGATAATGAGCTTCTCATCACCGCGAATAGTGGAATGTAAAATACCTAATCTCTTCATTATTTTTTTAATTAGAAATTCGTAATTAGTAATTCGTAATTGATAGTTATTCTCCCCAGTCTTCTTCAATATTGGGTGCTTGAGCTAACATCACAGTGCGGCTATCGATACTTTCGACAACAACTCGTGATCCACAGTCGGCACAATTAATAACTTCCGAAACCTCTACATTATTTTGTAATGCAACCGATGCATCACATATGGGACATTGTGCTGTCATATAAATAATTAATTAATAATTAATGATCATTATATGTACACAAACTAAAATGTCAAAAAAATAACAAATCTTGACAAAAATTAACAATAATGTTAAATTATTAACATGATTAGTGTACCGATGGCTGTTGCCGAAATATTAAACGGGACTCCCTATATCGAAGAACTCCTTTCTAAAAACCTTATAAATCTTTCAAGTCTTGCTCGTGAGATACGACCAAAAGTCGAGGAACTTACCATGAAAGATGTTCAACTCGGATCTATTATTATGGCTTTAAAAAGACAAACGGAAAATTTAAGTGTTAAAAAAAAGTTTGATGAAATATTTAAAATTTCCCCCGATCTTATTGTCAGGTCAAATTTATTTGAAATTACATTTCTGAACTCCGATACTCAAACTAAAAAGCATCATAAATTGCTTGAGTACGAAACTCAGTCAACGTTTCTTACAGTTACACATGGAATATTTGAAACGACAATTATCGCCAACAATAAACTGAAGGAGAAAATTATGAGCTTGTATAATGATGAGAAAATTGTGGCTGTTTTGGATAATTTATCGTCAATCACAGTAAATTTTCCTAAAGATATTATCAATATACCGGGGGTTTATTATATGATCCTGAAAGTGCTTGCTTGGGAAGGTATTGATGTTGCAGAAGTAGTTTCTACGTTTTCGGAATGTACTATTATTTTGAAAGACAAACATGTGGACCGTGCATTTTCACTTATTAAGAGTTTATTTTCGGCAAAACAAGTTGGAAAATAAGGATAGTTAGTCGAATTTTTATCATCAATTGAATTTAAAAACAAAAAGGAATACAATATACGCTGAATATGCTTGTCCATCGTGCCCGTCTTCTTTCGCCATCAGCTACCCTTGAAGTCGATGCTTTAGCCAAACAATATGAAGAGCAAGGGAAACCTGTTATCAATCTGACAATCGGCGAACCCGATTTTGCCACTCCAGAGCACATTGGTGAAGCCGCATACAAAGGGATAAAAGACGGATTTACTCACTACACTGCAACTGCCGGAATTTTACCGCTTCGCAAAGGAATCGCAGAAAAACTAAAAAAAGATAATAATGTCAGTTACGATCCTTCTGAAATAATTGTTGGAGTTGGCACAAAGCAGATTTTGTATAACGCCTTTCAAGTGCTGGTTGAAGAAGGTATGGAAGTTGTGATTCCTACACCAACTTGGAGTACTTATGTCGAACAAGTTAAACTTGCATTGGGCAAACCCGTTTTGATTCCTCTAAAGCCACCTTTTAAACTTCAAGCCCAGGACATTGAGCCATATATCAACGCAAAAACCAAAGTAATTATTATAAACTCACCAAGCAATCCAACAGGCGCCGTGATCGAAAAAGAGGAACTTGTGAAAATCGCAAAAATTGCAGTAGAGAAAAATATTTATATTGTTTCCGATGAGATATATGAAAAGCTGATCTATGAAGGTACACACTACTCAATTGCGTCTTTGGGAAATGGAATCAAAGATCATACAATCACGATAAACGGCTTTTCAAAATCATACGCGATGACGGGGTGGAGGATAGGTTATGCCGCCGGCCCAAAGGAAATTATAAAAGCCATGACATCTTTTCAGGGGCAAACCACTTCAAACACCTCATCGATTGCTCAAATAGCCGGAATTGCTGCACTTGAAGGCACTCAAGAACCGCTTGCCATGATGAAAGAAGAATTTGAAAAAAGAAGAAACTATTTGTGCGGCGAATTTTCAAAAATTGATAGTGTGTCATTCATACCGCCCTCCGGCGCTTTTTACACTTTTGTCGGAATACAAAAACTATTAAAGCCCGGAGAAACTGCAACCGATTGGTGTAACAAACTACTCAATGAAAAATTTGTGGCCGTTGTGCCCGGTGAAGCGTTTTGCACGCCCAAATATTTCCGTTTAAGTTTCGCCTCGTCTATGGATAATTTGAAAGTGGGAGTCAGGAGAATTAAGGAATTTATCAATAGAGCGAAGTAATCAAAATTTACGAAGCTTTTATCGCGGAACAGGTGTCGCGAAACGGGGAGACCCAAACAAATGTGGGTATTTCGACATTTTTTGGGGCTGTCGAGCGACAGAATCTGGAACGAGACTATATAATCTAAAATAACTTATGAGAAAAATACCGGCGACAATGGTCACTCAGCACCCCGATCACGCAAATGCGCCATACTGGCACGATAAACCGTTTATCACGACCAAACATGAGCCGTATGAACTTTACTCTTCGTTTCAAGATCTTGGCGCGACCGAATATAAATGGGACTGGGAGGGAAAGCTGGTTGATGAGGCGGTGATCGACCGGATTTTCAGTACGTACTATGAATATTTTAAAAATCGTGAGATCGGTTTACACCACTTTCTGACATTTCGTCTGCCAAACCCAAAAGTTGAGACAGAGTTTCGCCTGGGAAGAGCATTCATGAGTATCATTGCCGCCTCCGGTCTTGCCAAACATCTCAAGTTTCACACGCCACCGCTTTTTGAGGTCATACTTCCAATGACGGAAACTTCGGAAGAGATAATTGCGATTCAGGACGCTTTCTCGGAGCTCACTTCACTACGTCACCCTCTTTTGAGACAAGAAAACGGCATACGTCATATCGAAGTCATTCCGCTTTTTGAAGATATTCACACTATTGCAGATTCCGATAAAATCCTGAAAAATTATCTCGCACTTCACAAAGAACATTTCAATTTTCTTCCGGGTTATATGCGGCCATATGTGGCGCGTTCCGATCCTGCTTTAAACGCCGGTATAGTACCGACCGTGCTGGCGATTAAAATTGCCCTTTCAAATTATAAAAAGCTGGAGAAGCAAACCGGAATTAAAATGTACCCGATCATTGGGGCGGCGGCGCTCCCTTTCCGAGGCGGACTGCGGCCGGACGATGTTGACAGGTTTATCAACGAATATCAGGGCATTCGCACAACCACGATCCAAAGCGCATTTCGTTATGATTTTGATAAAAAAATAGTCAAAAAAGCGATAAAGCGACTTGAATCCAGGCTGCCAAAATCAAAGGCGATCTCGGTATCAAAAGACGATGAGAAAGAGCTTCGATCAATCATGAAAATATTTGAGAAGGAGTATCGCTTGACGATAGAAAAGATTGCGGATCTTGTTAACACGGTGGCGAATTACGTCCCAAAACGTCGAGAACGGGTGCAGCACATTGGATTATTTGGTTATTCACGTGGCGTCGGAACAGTCAAACTGCCGCGAGCCATTGGTTTTACCGCCGCTTTATATTCAATTGGTATACCTCCTGAGGTCATCGGCACCGGGCGCGGACTTCATAAAATCATGAAACAAAAAAAACTTCGCCTTCTTGAAAAATATTATATTAACATCGTCCACGATCTTACCGAGGCACTGAAGTTTGCAAACATTCCTCTTATTGAAAAACTTGCTAAGACAGTACCTGGAGTTAATTATATTTTAAAAGATATTCAATATATTGAAGAGTATTTACGCCTAAAAAAAATCGTCATTAAGGCAAAACACAAAGAGCATATCGAGCTTTCAAATAAAATTTTTGAGAGAATTAAAAAAAATAAATCTCCCGAAGGTTTGATAGAAAAAGCCGGAAAACTGCGAAGAAGCATGGGGTAAAAATTTAGGTTTAACTTTCCCAACCATGCGGATGTTTGGTATACCAAGTCACAAGCGATTTCACGCTAACTTCAAGTGAATGTTTTGGTTTCCATTCCAGTATTTTTTCGGCCTTTTCATTTGCCGCAATAAGCTTTGCGGGCTCACCCCGACGAGTTTTGCCTTGTTTTAATTCAATCGATTTACCGGTCACTTCCTGCACCTTTTTGACTATCTCCATGACCGAGTTTCCGGTACCCGTCCCTAAATTTATGACCTCGCTTTGACCACCATTTATAAGATAGTCCAAAGCTAAAATGTGCGCCTCATTGAGATCAACGACATTCACATAATCGCGGATTGGCGTGCCATCCGGCGTCTCAAATTTTCCACATGTTAGTTGAAACGGCTCAATCCCAAGTGCACCACGAACGGCGTTCTGCATAAGGTGAACAGATGGTTTTTTAGAATCACCTACTAAGCCATCATCTGTCGCGCCGCAGACATTGAAATAACGAAGAATGACATAGTTTACGCCTTTGAGTTTGTGATACCAACGGATAATACGCTCAGACATACGTTTCGTTTCGCCATACGGACTTGATGGATTGGTTTCGTGCAGTTCATCAATCGGAATTCGCTGCGCCTCACCATAGACCGCACAGGTTGATGAGAAAACAATATTTTTAATATTATGTTTTAAAACATGAGATAAAAAATTCTGTGTCGCACAAGTATTATTTGAAAAATATTTCTGCGGATTTTCCATTGATTCATTCACACTGCAGCTTGCCGCGTAATGAAGGACTGCAGCAATGCCGGTTTCTTTTTCAAAGATAGGGGAAAGGTCTGAGGCTAAATCGGTTTCATAGTAACGAATCTTTTCGCCATATTGTTCTTTCAATAAATCAAGAGGGCCTTTGAAACCTGTTGAAAAATTATCCAGAGCAACCACATCGTAGCCTTTTTTGAGAAGTAAATATGTCGCGACCGAACCGATATAACCACCCGCGCCGGTGATGAGGATTTTTTGCATGATTATATTGTAGCAAATTGAATATTATATTTACCTATAGTATAATAACCAAAATAATTATTAAGATTATTACCATTATAGTTTAATTATCTAAAATGCCAATAACACTTCCTCCAAATCCCGTCACTATACTTCATACTGATGACAGCGAAGACTATGGAATGATTCTTCAAAGACATTTACAACCTTTTGGAATAAATGTTAGGTCTGTACTTACAAATGAAGAAGCATATACTGTAGCTTCCGAGGCCTTCGATCTTGGAACTGCTTATTTTGGAATCGTCTCTGATTATGATACCAGATCACTTATGAGGGGAGCTGAACTACAGGTCAGACTTGCTCAAGATAAAATGAATGGCAGACCTATAATTTAAAGTAGTCTTACCATTCTTAGCTCATCTTCAGAAAGAAAAATAATCAAAGATGAACTTCAAGAGCAGGCTTTAGCCCTAGGTTTTGATCCCAATAATCTTCAGATAGATATATTTCATAAGTTAACTGATTATGAAGCTTCTGTTCTATTCATAGCTCTTAGAGGTCATCATCCTGAACAAATGGCCAATCTGAAACGTGAAGACTTAATCCGTTGGTCCGGTTTCTCCTTGGATGGGGAGGGCAATGTCGAGGACCCTTTTGAGTTTCAAAATCGAATGAGAGGTATTCTAGATAACGTAAAGAAGGAAGGGTTAGAAGGGACGTTTCATGATCTATCTCATTTTTTGTCTGAAGGTAATAGCGGTCAGCATCCTGAACGGAAATAATTTTAAGGGGTATACTATTTTCTTTCATGTGACTAGATTTAAGGCATAAGTACAATCTCTTCGTAGCTTTTTTTGATTTGTTATAATGTATGCCCACAAATCTATGCATTTACGCTATCACCATTTGACCGAACTGACGGACCTTTCTCAATCATTTAATAACTGGAAATCTTTTGGTGAAGCAAGTAAATTGTTTAGTTCTTCTGTATTGTCTCTACTCAACATTGAAAATTTACATCAAATGCCGGAAATAGGTTATCCGTTTATTCATGACACTGCAGTGATGGAAGGCAAGGCAATTCTCGTTTATGCGAAAGGAGTAAACAATGGAACTGACAGAGATGAATTTTGGCATGATTATGCTGGAGCAGATGCTCAGTATATAAATCAGTACGTGCAAGAAATAAATATTCGTTATCAACACTTATTATTATCAAATCCTGCTACCGTTGTTAATGTCGTCTATAATCCTGATGGCTTTTGTGAAAGCTGTCAAATAAAAGCTCACGGAAGACAAGTAGGATCACACTGCCTTGCGATGTACGGAAGTATCGAAGATTATGTTTGGGAAAAAGCTCTTGAAATCGTTCACGACCCCAGACTTGTTAGATTAACCATTGCTCCAGAATATGCTACTCAAGTAGGTATTCTTCGTAATTTAGCTGAAACTGAAGTCCTTGATCAAGCTTATGATGCAGCATATACTCAAGTAAACAAAGATTTAGGACGACTTTTAAGGGAAGGAATATTAATTGAAGACCCTGTTTCTGGCTATACAAAGGTTAGTCCGCGATATTTTGGAAAAGAGAACTATTAATTTACTTTATGCAACCTCCTATGCATCTTTCTATAATGTGGATGTCTTTCGCTGATAAACATACCTATAAAAACAAGAACTGCACCAAGTAGAAAAAACACATCGGGATACTCTTTTAAAAGCGGAATTGCGACAATTACGGCAATAATCGGCATAATGTAACCATAAATTCCAATCTGTTGAGCTGAGATTTTGGCAATAGCGTAGTTATGTAAAAAATAGGCGAGTGCCGATGAAAAAAATACTCCGTACAAAATACCGATCCAACTGACTCCTGTCAGCTGTGAAAACGACCATGTTTGCAGCTCGTTTAACATGAATGGGAAAAAGCTTATCGCCCCGACCAAAAACTGGATTCCTGTAATCGTAAATGCGTCTACTTTTGCAGCGATTTTTTTAGTGTGAATGACTATAAGTACGGCGCCAAGCATAGAAAGTACAAAAAACGCATTTCCCATTATTTGTGAAGAGACGGAGTACGATGTGTCATGTATGATTCCCGCTTTCAAAATCGGTGCAAAAACTATGACTGCAGCGCCCAGTAGAGAAATAATCATGCCTTTTACTATCTGGGGATGAGCCCTTTCTTTTAAAATCACCAGTGAAAGAATGTATAAAACGATTGGCGCAAGAGATCCGATGATATGCACATTTATGCTAGGCGCAAGCTGCAAACCCAGGAAAAAAAACGCCACGTTTATCGATATTCCCCAGATCCCGCCAAGAATAATATGAAGTAAATATTTGCCTTTGAGCGCGTGACCGTTTCGCATCATGAATGGAATGAAGATGAGTCCGGCGACAAAAAAACGGATAAAAGCTAAAGTAAACGGCGGAATATCTGTAAGTACATATTTAAAAATTGGCGGCGCCGCACCCCAGATGAAGTATGCAATAAGTATCGCGATTATCCCTGACATAGATTTAGTATATTAAGTTTTTCGCTTATTATGAAGATAAACCATGAGCTCGCCCAAAATACCGGTTGCAATAATCTGCACTCCAAGTATCAGCAAGAATATGCCGTACTGTAGTGCTGGTCTGCGGTATAGCAATATCCCTTCAAATATACGCTGATAAGTGACGATGATGATGATCAAAGAACCGATGCCAAAAAAAATACTTCCTATAGATCCAAAAAAATGCAGCGGCCTTTCGGCAAATTTATATAAAAAGTAAGCGGAAACCATATCAATAAAACCAATAAATAGTTTTGAAATACCGTACTTTGTTTTACCATGTATGCGAGGTCGATTATTTACCGGTATTTCGGCCACTTTAAAGCCTTCGTAAAATGCAGCCAGCGGGAAAAATCTGAAGTTGTTTCCATATAAAGTGATGTCTCTGGTGAGTTTCTTCTTGAAAATTTTAAATCCGCAATTGATATCGGTAAATGGCGAGCGCAGAAACGTTTTCAAAAACCATCCGGCCAGAGTTGAATAGAGTTTGATAATGGCATTATCTTTTCTGTTCACACGAATTCCGTTGACAAGATCGTACCCCTCAGACAATTTTTTTGCAAAATGATTGATGTCTGCCGGATCATCTTGTAAATCCGCATCCATAAATACAATATTTTCCCCTTGTGAACGGTCGATACCCACGCTTAATGCTTTACCTTTTCCCATTTGTCTCCCCATTTTTAGGAGGATGACCTTTTTACCGTCAACTTGATCTTTTATGCTTGTAGAAGATTGATCTGTAGAACCATCGTCAACGAGCACTATCTCATATGATTGATCTTTAAGCACGTCATGAATTTGCGTTAACAAAATGCTCAGATTTTCTTTCTCATTATGAAAGGGAATAATTATGGAAAGCATGATCAAACAAAATTTATAATTTCTAATTCCTAATTTCTAATTTCTCATAAACTTCGATCCCGTCTTTATCATATATTTTAATATATTTTGGATCATCTTGTAGAGCTTTATAAGCACTGGCAGATGTTTCCTTCAAATATCCATACCTGGCATCATGCTCGTCAATAACAATATAATCGGCATAGACATACTTCCATGAAAAGTCGTAAAAATACTGCCGTGAGGTAAAATGTGGCGCTAAATGTCCTGTTGTAGAAACCTTAATCTGATCTTGATCCAGCCTTTTTTTCCACAAAATAATATCGTCATATTTATCTTGTGCTTTTCCCCAAGGATACATATCGCTTAATTTTGCGTAGGGGAGAGAACTTGAAGTGTAGGAAAAGAATACACTACTAATCAACATAAACAGGACTACGACATGCGTCAGCAGATCACGACTTAAATTCGTAATACGTAATTTGTAATTCATAATTTTTTTTACCCCATAAATTGCTGATATAAAAACAAAGGCGGTAATCACGCTCTGATAATGAAAATACGTATTTCTCATGTTTGAATTACCGGAAAGAAGGTTGATCGCAAATTCTGGGGAAGCCATCAAAAGTTGCATTGGTGCGGCAAGTGACACCAATCCAAGCGGTCCTAAAAGATCCCACATATATGAGATGACGTATCTTTTTGTAAGAAAATACGGGATTTTCCATGGATTTTGGATAATATGATCATAATATTTGGCGGCAAAATGCCATTCTCCGCGAGCCATAGGAATGATGACTGTGATTGATAATATGACCCAGGCAATGCCAATTATGATAAGGAGAAAAGAGTAAGTTAACGATTTATCAGTGCGAAATTTCTTTATAAATCGAGAAATATTCTCAAATGAAAAGATTTTTACTAGATTGTTAATTTTTTGATATTTATATTTTTCTATCAAGATAAATACGCCAAATGCGGCCGTAGTGAGGCCGACCTGCTCTTTGCTCAAAAGGGCAAGTAACATAAAAGCAAAACTTAGTTTATATCGTTTGATTAACCAAAAATAGTACATCGCGAGCAAAAATGTGGTCGCCAGTGTAGCTGCGTGAAACTCGAAAGAATTTCCCTTTTGCAGCGGAGGATAGAGTAAATACGCAATCGCAAAAATTAGACCAATCCAATCTTGATATTTATCTTCAGGAAAAACAACTTTCACTATCCCAAATACAAAAAGCGCTCCAAGCGCAACTCCTACAGACTGAAGGATGAGAAGAGTTTCCGGGCCATCATAAATAAAATAAAACGGGGCAAATAAAGCAAGCAACATATCGTTGTGTATTGCCATTCTCTTTATCTGATCTGCGCTATAGTTGTGTGGATTCGTTAGCTCAAGGATTCGTGAAAAATCACCTGTTTCTATAGCTTTGTAAGTATTGTATACCGTGTGGTGCATTATCCCAAGGTCGTAGTAGTGCGCATAAAATTTTTGATAACGGTTGATCGTGAAGAGCGAGAAATAAAGCGAATATATACTTATACATATTAAAAGTAAAATCAGAGGCAGTTTTTTCATGTTTATTTATTCCCCGAATGATATTTTTCATGCACTTCTTTGAGTCTTAGATTCGTAACGTGGGTATATATCTGAGTTGTGGCAATATTCTTGTGACCAAGCATCTCCTGAACCGAACGCAGGTCGGCCCCATGTGACAGTAGGTCGGTCGCATATGAGTGGCGTAGTATATGGGGGCCTATTCGAAAAAGAATATTTGCTTTTTTTCGATATTTATCAATCATTCGCTGAATCGAACGGACCGACAGACGCTGCTTTTCTTGAGTCAGACCTTCTTCGCCTTTTGGACCGGAGTACCTCAAAAAAAGCGGACTATAAGGGTCGCTTCGCTTGGAAAAGTACGCTTTAAGCGCCTCGGTCGCTTTTCTTGATAAAAATACCACTCTAGCTTTACCACCCTTGCCGATCACCCCAAACTCACCGGTTTCGAGGTTCACCTGATCGCGGTTAAGTGCCGCAAGCTCGGACACACGAAGCCCGGTCGAGAAAAGCACTTCAAGCAACGCCTTATCGCGAAGACCGATGATATCGCTCGTTTCAACGGCATCAAAAAGACGCTTTAGTTCGCTTTCTTCAAGAAATTTTATCGTCCGGTCTTGCTGTTTGCCAAGTTCAATGACTTCGGGCGAGATGACACTCAATTTTTTCTTAAGTAAGAAGCGAAAAAAACTTCGCAATGCAACCAGAAAATAATTTTGAGTCTGTCTTTTCAGGTTACCTTTGTGCGGGTTGGTATAGCTTTGTGCAAGGTAAAGTCGGTACATTCTGATAAGCTCCTCATCGATTCTATCAACTTCAACGTAGTCATTGTTCACTTTCTTAATTAACCAGTTCTGAAAGAACCTAAGGTAGTAGGCATACATCCGCACGGTTTTCTGTGAATAATTTCGATCTAGCTCACAATACTCCAAAAACTGAGAAATTGCATTTTTTATAGTCATAGCATTTATATTAAACGACGTCACACGATTTGTAAAGGGGTTAGTAATAAACGGTACATAAGTTGCTTAAGTAACCGAGAGTAGGTAAAGGTAAAGATTTGCCTGATCGGGACTTAAACAGTTATTGAGTAAGAAACTAACCTATAATAATAGAATGGCTGATTTCTTTTATTTTTTGAGCGAAGCAATCAAAATCCCGCTCTGCGGGACAAATTTTTTGATCGCGAACGAAAATATTAAAATATTCAATCCAATTTATATTACCCTATAATATTTATGTCTGAGATAACTTATTTTCTTTAAAATAGTTACCTATAAAAATAGGGTAGTACTGTTGTTACTTTCTAAAGTACATAGGATAACGTAGTATAGAAGTATTCCTTAGAACATTAGCAAACAACTAATATAACTGCTAAAAATGCTCATCTTATTTTGTAGAGCGATATAACAATCTAAACACCTCTATATACTATAAATCTGGGACACTGTTCTACTTTGGATTATTATATCAAGCAGAAGATAAAATAAGAAAAAATGATTATGAAGGTTAATATACTATAAGTTAATAGGATACAAAACT
>Ga0209541_10002726_pt1 | contig 33156 bp, 32 predicted proteins | sample RifCSPlowO2_01_FD_184027 | JGI IMG/M metagenome (GOLD analysis project Ga0209541, IMG submission 184027) | Groundwater microbial communities from Rifle, Colorado - Rifle CSP2_plank lowO2_0.1 (SPAdes) (version 2) | ecosystem: Environmental > Aquatic > Deep subsurface > Groundwater | place...
TTTGGTTAGCACATAAACCTCGCCCTCAAACTCGGTATGCGGAGTCACCGATCCGGGCTTAACCAAAACTTGGCCGCGATGAATATCTTCTTTTTTGATTCCCCGCAATAATATTCCCGCGTTGTCTCCGGCTTGACCTTGATCCAAAGATTTATTAAACATTTCTATGCCGGTAACCGTAGTCTTGCTGGTGGATTTAATTCCCACGATTTCCACCTCATCTCCCACTTTTATTAAGCCCCTTTCAATCCTTCCAGTAGCCACGGTTCCTCGTCCTTCAATGGAGAATATGTCTTCCACGGGCATAAGAAAGGGTTTTTTCGTATCTCGTTCCGGTTCTGGAATGTATTCATCCAGAGCTTTAACTAGTTCTATTATTGGCTTGGCGGCTTCCTCGTCAGCGGCTTTAACTTCCAAAGCCTTTAAAGCTGAACCGCGAACAATTGGAGTGTGATCTCCGTCAAACTCATATTTATTCAAAAGTTCTCTGACTTCAGCTTCAACTAAATCAATCAATTCCGGATCATCAACTTGATCAACTTTATTTAAAAATACCACTATTTTAGGAACCCCAACCTGGCCAGCCAGAAGAATGTGCTCCCGGGTTTGCGGCATGGGTCCGTCAGTCGCGGAAACTACCAAAATTGCGCCGTCCATTTGCGCAGCGCCAGTAATCATATTTTTGATGTAATCAGCGTGTCCCGGGCAGTCAATGTGCGCATAATGCCTCTTTTCGGATTCGTATTCCACATGACAAGTGGCAATGGTAATCCCTCTTTCTCTTTCTTCGGGCGCAGAATCAATCTGGTCCACACCCTTTTTTGAGGCCTTAAATCCTTTTAGGTCCAAAACATGAAGAATCGCGGCGGTTAAAGTAGTTTTGCCATGATCAACATGCCCAATGGTTCCGATATTAACGTGGGGCTTAGTGCGTTCAAATTTATCAGCCATGTTTTTTAATATAATTTAATTATTTTGTATTTTTTTAATTCTATACTGAATCTTTAATTATGGCAACACTTCTTCTCTCTTGAATCAGATTTCTGGGGAAAAGGGGGTCAAATAATTTTCATAATATCAACAATCCATTGGCTTAAGTCTTGATTTTTTCTCCATAGACTCTCGCCTTTTATAATTAACTTCTTGTGACTCGGATAACCAATATTTTTTATTTTGCCGTGCAACTCAATAAAATCATCGGTGCCTTGAATCATAGCGTTAAAAATTTCAGACAAGTCCCAAAATTCCCCTTTTTCGGTATTTAAATTTTTAAACTTTTCCGGAAAAGTTTTTTGGGCAAAATCATAGAAAATAAAATGAAGCATCTCATGAAAAATAGTAAAAAGCTGCATACTATGATTGTCATAAAGAAAAATCTGAAAACCTCCCCAATCAAGAAAGCGAGGACAAAAATCAAAAATAGAAAAAATGCCGGTAAATTCTTTTTGAGGCCAAGGATGATGATTAAAAATATCATCAGCTATTTTAAAAAAATCGTCCTGCGATTGATTGAGGTATATAGAAGTTTTTTGGCTACGCCTTTTCATTTCATCAAAATGAGAACTGTAAAATTCGGAAGTATATTTATTTAAAAATTTTTTAGGATTTTTAGCTCGCTCAATTTCTAAAAGTTTTGCATGGTAAGCTAAGGCTCTTTCTTTCCAAAAATTACAACCCCCAAATTCTGGACTAGAATAAAAATCCCAAGCTATCTTCTGGTCTAATTTTTGGTCAAATTTTAATTGTATTATCGGATTTAACATATCGCTACTTATCACTAGAATTAAAAAGCTCGCTAACATTATATCTTTTTCGTAAGATAAACAATAGCGAGCTAAAATTGTTGACGTTTTGTATTTGGCTCATCCCGCTTGAGTTTGTCTAAGAAGATCCCAAATCAGCCACTCTAGAGTCAACTTCGCATGGACGCAAAAACGTTCATCAAGATCCCAAATAGATCCATTCTTTATTTCAGCCTGAAATGGACAACCCCCGCCACATATCCCAAGAGCAGAGCAACCCCTACACTGAGGCATGTTAAGAGGAGAACGCATACTCCATTCAAGATACGTTGCATCCTTATTGATATCAAAATCTTCATTGACATTGGTTGGAAAATATTTTCTCCCTACAGTAAAGCCATGGCAAATGCCAACATCGCCATTAGGAGCAATAACAATCTGGTTACCACCAGCCGCTCCACAATCAAAAGGCCAAACTTTCCTTTCAATAAAAGCATTTGCTTTTCGCATGATGCGATCTTCATAAACACCCCTTTTCCTAAAAATTTGGAAAGCATTGATAATGAATTGAGCGGCCCTTTCGTTGTAGCCCTCCATCATTTTTTCTTCCCTGGTTATCATTAAATTAAGACCTAGGTTCGTCACCATGCACTCGTCTAGAAGTATCCTAATAGTAGTATCAAAGTCGGAAATACTAGCTTCTGAAAGAGTACAAGATGCACCAATATCCATGCCAAGATCTTTACAAACCTTGAAGCCCTTTATGATATCTTCGTAAACTGGCTTTCCGCTCGCATAAACACGATTAGAGTTTGTCGCCAAATCATCTCCGTCAATCGATATCGAGACTTGAACATTATTGTCCTTGAGAGCTCTGGCAATACAACTGGTTATAAGGGTTCCGTTGGTAACCAAGTTGAGAACAGTCTTCTTCGGCAATGTTCCTGTCTGTATATACCTCCTAATTTTTTCCAATAATACCTCAAAAACAGACCAGTTTATCAAAGGCTCTCCTCCGTAGAAGACTATCGTCTTTTCCATTGGAAACTGCTCGAGGTCCTTTTTGATTAGACGACAAAAGAAATCTAGACCCTGAAGAGCAATTTCTTTGGTCATATGTCCTTCCTGATGCCCAGAAATAACCTGACTCTTGAGGAAACAGTAGCTACAACGAAAGTTACATTTTTCTGTTAAAAGAAAGTAGGCCAAATGAGGATAGGGTTTCCCGAGCAAACCCAAGAAATATTCAAGCGCATTATTATCTTCAGCTGGATCTTGAATTAAGATCTTGGCGTCTTTCAGTGTTTCAACTATGGCGAGAAGGTCTTCTCGCTTTTCATCGTTAATAGGCAATTTTTCTAGGCAAGCGCCTCTCTTAAACTTCTTTATAATTATAAGAAGATCTGCCGAGACAAAGACAGGCATCATTCGAAGTGAGTGATAACAAGCACTTAGAGGATTACCAACAAAGAAGTGGACATATCTTGAGAGAAAAAGAGTGGTATTTTTCATTGCAGAGATTCCTCTTGTTTAGTGATAGTGAGAGAGAAGTCTGGACCTCTCTCTCACTATGCTTCCTATGCTTCGCTAAGAAACTCCTTACCAAGGCGACTTGGTGAATCCGAGATTATACCTACATGCGCACTTGCAAGCACAGGTTCCGCACTTGGATGCATGAGCGATCTTCGCGGAGCTTCCAAGAATCTTTATAGCATCCTTTATAGTAGGCACCACGGCTTTCATGCCTCTTTTCTCCTTTCTTGCTTATCACCTTTTATTACTCTTCGGGCCGAAAATTCATTAAAAATTTTCATTTAACTTTATTGACCAAAAAAATAATAAAAAAGCAAAGCTTATCGTTTAATACCAAAGAACTACTGACACCTTATTAACATCTTTCTATTTTGTCAAGACTTTCTCGTGATAAAAAATTAAGGGGGGTGAGAAGTTAAAACAAAAAGCTGGAGAAAAAGGGGGTCAAATAATTTTCATAATAAAAATCCAAGAATCAATTTATCAGTTTCCAAAGAGCTCTATTCTTTGCTAAACGAACTGGCTAAAAAAGACCATTTACCCATGGCTAGAAAAACCAAAGTGTCCTTTCCGAATCTTTAATTATGGCAACACTTCTTCTCTCTTGAATCAGGTTTCTATAGTTTCTAATATTATTTTAGAAAAAAAATTAAAAAAGGCAAGGGTTTGATCAAAATTTAAACCTTGACCCAATGTAACTAAATTGTTACAATTAATTTAATTAATATATTATTATGCTAAACCCTCAAAGAATCAATTTATCAGTTTCCAAAGAGCTCTATTCTTTGCTAAACGAACTGGCTAAAAAAGACCATTTACCCACGGCTAGAAAAACCAAGGAATTGATTTTAAAAGCTTTAGAAACCGAAGAAGATGTTGAATTAGAAAAAATCGCTCGAGAACGAGACAAAAAATCTAATTTTATTTCTCATGAAAAGGTATGGAAATAAAATACCATTCAGCAATAAAGAAAGATTTATCTAAAATAAGTCCGGCTAATAGACAAAGAATTAAATCCAGTATAGAAAATAAATTAACCAAGAATCCCGTAATATTTAGCCAACCCTTAAGATATACTCTAAGAAATTACAGAAAACTTAGGGTCGGAAACTATAGAATAGTATTTAGAATACAAAAAAGTGTCCTTCTGGTCTTAGCGATTAAACATCGATCTGAAATTTATAAAAAATTTTAAGATTGTTCTATTTAGGGTTCGGGTGTTAATTATGGCAACACTTCTTCTTCAATGATCGGTTCCGGAACCTGATTAGCCAGCTCCTGGTTAATTTTTTCTTCCGATTGCTGATTAACCATTCTATCATATTCTTCCGGAGACATGATTATAAGCTCCGGCTGCCCCTGATAATTTAAAATAATATATTTGCCTCCGGTTCGCAAAAGCCAAATTTTAATGGTGTCCAAATTTATCATCAGCGTTATTTTAGACAAAAATTTTTAGAAAAGCAAGGATAAATATAAAAAAGCCGCGAGACCGAAATTAATTATCTTTTATTATCCTTACCCGGCTTTCTAATGCCGATAATCTCTTGAGAGATATTCTCCGGCACCGGAGCATAATGAGAAAATTCCATATTAAAACTGGCCCGGCCTTGAGAAAGCGATCGGATATTGGTGGCATAACCAAACATATTAGCCAAAGGAGTTTTGGCTTGAATGACTTTTAAATTGCCCCGGTCTTCAATGCTGGAAATTTGAGCTCTTCGCGAAGCCAGGTCTCCGGTTATATCTCCCATTGACACTTCGGGAGTTAAAACCTCTAACTTCATAATTGGCTCCAGGAGTATGGGCCGAGCTTTTCTAGCCCCTTCTTGAAAGGCTATACTGCCGGCGATTTTAAAAGCCGCTTCCGAAGAATCCACTTCATGATAAGATCCGTCAAACAGAGTGACTTTAACATCCACCATCGGATAGCCGGCTAAAATTCCTTTAGCCATGGCCTCTTTAACTCCTTTTTCCACTGCCGGAATATATTCCTGGGGAATAATTCCGCCTCGAATTTTATTAACAAATTCAAATTCTTTTTTCTCTTCTTCTTTATTTAGCGGCTCCAGAAAAATCTTAACGTGTCCGTATTGGCCACGGCCGCCGGATTGACGGATATATTTTCCTTCGGCTTCAGCTGAAGCCGCGACAGTTTCTTTATAAGCAACTCGGGGCTGGCCGACATTAGCTTCCACTTTGAATTCTCTTTTCATTCGGTCCACGATAATTTCCAAATGCAGTTCGCCCATACCGGAAATTAAGGTTTGGCCGGTTGCCGGATCGCCGTGAATTTTAAAAGTGGGATCCTCGTCAGAAAGCCGTTTTAAGGCCAAGCCCATTTTTTCCTGATCCGCTTTGGTTTTAGGCTCAATGGCAATAGAAATCACCGGTTCCGGAAATTTAATTTTCTCCAGAACCACGCGATTTTCTAAATCGCAAATCGTGTCTCCGGTTCCTAAATCAGAAACCCCCACTGCCGCGGCAATGTCTCCAGCCGCAACTTTTTGCACTTCCTGACGGGAATTAGCATGCATTCTAACTAGGCGTCCAATACGGATTTTCTTTTGGCGGCTGGAATTGTAAACCGTAGAGCCAGCATCTAAAACTCCGGAATAAACTCTAAAATAAATTAATTGCCCCACATAAAGATCGGTTGCCACTTTAAAAGCCAAAGCGGCAAAAGGAGCTGATTCCGCAACTTCCACCGGCGACCTAACTTCATTCGGCGCCGGCAAAAAATCCACCACCGCATCCAAAAGCTTTTTGATTATCGGCTTGCGGCCGTCGCCGCCCAGCACCGGAAAAAATTGATTGGCCAGAACCCCTTTTCTGATTGCCGATCTGATTTCCTGATTAGCTAATTCCTTGCCTTCCAAAAATTTTTCCATCAAAGTCTCATCCGCTTCCACTGCTTTTTCTATCATTGCGGCGCGATATTTAGCCACTTCTCCTTTCATTTCTTGGGGAATGCCGATCTCTTTTAAATTAGTATCGTCTTCATAAAGATAGGCTTTCATTTCCACCAAATCCACAATTCCCCGCGTGGTTTCAGCCTGGCCGATAGGCAACATTATGGGAAAAGCATTTTTGGAAAGCCGCGAATGAATAGAATCCAGGGAACGATAAAAATTTCCGCCCATTAAATTAACCTTATTGATAAAGCAGATTCTAGGCACCCGGTAATCATCAGCTTGGCGCCACACCGTCTCTGACTGCGGCTCCACTCCCATTTTGCCGTCAAAAATTACCACCGCGCCATCCAAAACCCGCAAAGATCTTTGCACTTCAGCGGTGAAATCAATATGACCCGGGGTATCAATAATATTAATTTGATGGGCGCGCCAAAAACAGGTGGTGGCGGCCGCGGTTATGGTTATTCCCCTTTCCCGCTCCTGCTCCATCCAATCCATCTGCGTGTCGCCTTCGTGCACTTCGCCGATTTTATGGGTTTTCCCGGTATAGAATAAAATTCTCTCGCTAATGGTAGTTTTCCCGGCGTCAATATGAGCGATAATGCCGATATTGCGCAGTTTTTTTAAGTCCATATTTATTTCCTTTATTAAAATCTGGCAAAGTGAGCAAAGGCCTTGTTGGCCTCGGCCATTTTATGAGTGTCTATTTTCTTCTTGAAAGCGTCTCCCTGCTCTCGGCTTCCATTTAAAATCTCGTCGGCCAATCTCTTGGACATAGAGCCGCCTTTTCTTTTTCTGGAAGCCCCAATTATCCAGCGCATAGCCAAAGTTGTTCCCCGGTCCGCCGACACTTCTCTAGGAATTTGATAATTGGCTCCGCCGATCCTTTTGGATTTTAATTCCATTTTGGGAGAAACATTTTTCAAAGCCAAAGAAAAAATTTCCAAAGGATCTTTTTCTTGCCCGGCAATTAAATTCAAGGCCTTATAAACCACGACTCTGGCCACAGTTTTCTTCCCACCTTTCATTAAATGATTAATAAATTTAGCAATTAACAAATTGTTAAATTGGGAGTCGGGCCTTAAGGGTCTTAAGATTCTATGCTTGCGCCTCATGAGTTTCTTTGCTACTTACTTTTTTGGTTCCGTATTTGCTTCTTCCCTGACAGCGGCCTTCCACTCCGGCAGTGTCTAAAATTCCCCTGACAATATGATAGCGAACTCCGGGCAAATCCTTAACTCTACCGCCGCGGATCAACACCACTGAATGTTCCTGCAAATTATGGCCCTCTCCGGGAATATAAGCCGTCACTTCCATGCCGTTAGTTAATCGGACTCGGGCGATTTTACGCAAAGCGGAATTAGGCTTTTTAGGAGTCATAGTCGTCACTCGGGTGCAGACCCCGCGTTTAAAAGGAGAATTATATGAAGAAGGACGATTTTTTAAAGAATTAAAACCCCAAGCCAAAGCCGGACCCTTGGTTTTGGTCCGTTTGGTTTTTCGGGATCTCTTGGCTAGTTGATTTATCGTAGGCATTTCGACAAAAATATTATTTATAATGCTTTTTTAGAAGATAGCAAAAAAAAATTCTTTCGTCCAGATTAAATTAAAAGATTAAACAAAAAATAAACGAACGGCGAAATTAAAGGCCAGGCAAAAAAAATAAAAGCCAGCAAAATAATAATTCCGTATCTTTCTAAACTAATATATTTCTTCTGGTGCTCCAGAGGCAAAAAATCATAAAGAATTTTAGAACCGTCCAGAGGCGGAATCGGAACTAAATTAAAAATTGCCAAAACCAAATTAACTAAAACCACCAAGGCAAAAATTTCTAAATTAGAGATCCGATACCAAAACGCAAAAATCACTGCGATTATAAGATTGGTAACCGGGCCGGCAAAAGCCACTTTGGCATTGCCCCGCTTTTGGTCGCGCAAATTGTACGGGTTGTAAGGAACTGGTTTGGCCCAGCCGAAAATCAGGCCGGATCCGGATAAAACTAATAACAGCGGCAAAAAAATTGAACCCACCAAATCAATATGCGCCAGCGGATTTAAAGTCAAGCGTCCGGCCTTTAGCGCGGTATCGTCCCCTAACCTATAAGCAAAATAGCCATGGGAATATTCATGGATTATGGCTGAAAGTATTAAAATAATTATTAATTCCAGGCCTTGAATCATTTTATCAATTATGATAACTTAGATTATAATATGAAACAATGCACGATTTGCGGAAAGACCTCTCTTATAACCATAACCTTAAAAAAATTAAGGGGCAAATACAATCCCACCAGCCGGCAAAGAAGAAATCCTAATTTGCAATGGACCAAAGTTAACGGAAGACGAGTTAGGGCTTGCGCCAAATGCATAAAAGCACAAGGGAAAACGCGATAATTTTAGTTGCACTGCTACTTATATTCTCTCCTTTTTTGGCTTTAGCGCAAATAGAAATTACCGAAATTATGGCTGATCCGGAAGGCGCTGACGAAGGCCGAGAATGGATTAAAATCTTAAACCGCTCGGCTTCCGCCATTGATTTAACCAGCTGGACTTTTTATGAAAATGAAACCAATCACCGCTTAAGCGGTGATTTAATTTTGGAAGCCGGAGAAACCGCTATAATCGCTGATAATATAGAAAACTATAAATTGGATTACCCTGGCTATCAGGGAAAATTAATTGATTCCAGTTTTTCTTTAAAAAACAGCGGGGAATACCTGGCGCTAAAAGACGCGTCAGGAAATATTGTCTATGAAACTAATTATTCTGATTCCAGCGTAGAACCTGAACCGACTCCTCAAGATTTAGAACCAGCACCCGAGTCTAGCTCCCCTCCTCTTAAAATCAGCTTGGCTGATGCCGGAGCAGACATGGTTTCCGCTGATTTAACTATTCAATTTGACGGCTCAAAATCAATCGGAGAAAAATATCTGTGGAACTTCGGCGACGGACAAACCAGCCCGGGAATTTCTCCTCTCCATGTTTATGCCTTCCCCGGTGAATATATCGCCACCCTGCAAGTGGACGACTCGGTTGATTCTATACTAATAACTATTTTTCCAAACGATATTTTTATCAGCGAATTTTATCCCCAGAAATCTTGGCTGGAAATTTATTCCGGCAGCACTATAAATCTAGCCGGTTGGCAAATTAACGATTTTGTTTTTCCCGCCAATTCTTTAATCAAGGCCGATCAATATCTCACCATTCCTATGGCCATAGAAAACCCCCTGCAATTTAAATATCCCCACGGAGAAATTATGCAGGAAATTGGTTTTTCAGAAAATGATTATGCGGTTACTTTAGCCGGCGGTATTTATGTTTACACCAATATTCCCACGCCCGGAGCACCTAATCTGGCAATAATAAATTCTCAATCCGAAGCTCTAAATCCTAGACCAATAACCGAAACCGAGATGCCAAATCTAAAATTAAATTCTGATCTAAAAACCCAAGCCAGCAATTCTCAACTGCCGACTAGCCAATCCGAACTTTCGGTTTTCGGAAAAATCAAAACCGAACCCACCTTATTAACCGCCGGTATTGGTTTGTTAGTCAATAAATTAGTTATTCCTTTTGCCCTGGTTATGCTTTTGGGCCTATTAATCGGCTATGCAATAAAGCGATGAATCATTTTAATATTATTAAATAATATCCTTTTTCTATAATAATTTACTGAACTAGATTCTAGTTACTAGAACCTAGTCCCGCCTGCGGGCTGGTCGCGTATTTTGTCCGTGAGATTGACACAAATAAAAAAAAATGCTACACATAAGCATTGTCACAATTGGGTGGTAATCTCGCTACGGAGCGTCGTAGTAATTGTTCTTCAACATAAGGAAGGAGCAAAGAGATGAAATTCACAAAGATCAGGGTCGTCAACGAGACGATCAGAACCCTACGGGGCTATGATTGGCCCGAAATACGCCAGGAACGAGATGCGGCAATCGGTAAATTGCAGATATTGCAGAGTGACGTGAATGCCATGTCTATGGAGTTTGAGGTGTTCGCGGCGCTTGGCGCACTGCAGTCGAAATTCGCTTCTATCGGCGCAACAGCAGAAACAACCCAGGTGGAGAACATGAATTATCTAATTTTCACCGATGGGGATACGCAGCCGTGGTGGGCGGAGAAGCCGGAACGCGAACCTGATTCAGAACCGAACCCGGACACCGACAGCACGGGCGTAGAAAACTCGGCACGTCTCGCGGAAGGGGTCAAGTGCAACCTCAACCGTGGTGAAATGCCAACCATCGTTATCTCGCGTCGCACTGTCAATGTCTTATGTGTTACCAAACGGAACGAACCGGATCCTGAAAACAATCTGCCTATCTCGTGGCACCAGCCCATCACCGGCAAAGCGGTGATCGAGATCGTTGGCGTACAGATGGGCGATGCACCGATCCCGATGGAAACCTTTATAATCTTCAAGGGAAAGCGCTGCAAGGTCCGCTACTTCCGCACTGGTCTGTCCGGGACAGTTCACGGTTTCGGCATCGAAGCTCCGGACACTGACAGCGGTCGCTTCAACCAGTGGGACCTCTACACGGATGTCCCGACGGACAAGGGTAAAAAGCACGGCATCGCGCCGCCACCGCACTCCCAACAATAATCATCAAGTCGCCTACCGTTCACACAAACGGCGACAACCAAACCCGCTATGTCCTCTGGACCTCTGACGGGTTTTTTAAAATTTGGAAAAAGAAAAGAGCCCCACTCACTGCGTGAGGTGAGTACCGCCGCGACATTTTGGACTTACGATGACCAATAACTTGTTGTCGGCATGTGGCAGAATCTGCCGCCGCAACTCCTCGCTGACCGCTGTGTCGCCCAGCCGCTCGGCGAGCTTTGTCTGATTTTCGTTTTTCATTGTAATCTCCTTTTTTCTAGGTTTCTGGTTGGGCGGCAATGATCGACTTGAGTTTCCCCAAGTCCATACCGACGTTTTCGATTCCGCGTTTCTGGTATTCCGGTATAACACTGCTGTTGGACATTGTGGAGTAAATCTTCACCCCCTCTACTCGGTCAGCGATCTCGAGTCCCTTGTTTCCTTCGGTAGTGCGACAGAAAAAGAACTGGCAAGTCTCACATCGCAATGCGAAAAAATTACAAATTAATTTATGGACGCAAAAAGAATCGGAAAAATTTACGATAAGTTTGCCTCGAAATACGACGCGCGGTCGTTTTTGTTGGAAAAATTCGTGCTCGCGAAAATACGACGAAATATCTTCAAGGAACTCAACGGCGACATTTTAGAGGTTGGAGTGGGGAGTGGAAAAAATTTAGATTTCTATAAGAAATCTGTTAATTTAACGGCTGTTGATGTGGGCTCTAAAATGATTAAAATCGCGGAGAAGAAAGCAAAAAGTCTTAGACTTAATGCGCGATTTTGTCTTATGGACGCGGCAAACCTTGAGTTTCCGGATGAAAGTTTTGACGCGGTGGTTGAAACGCTTTGCCTTTGCACGTTTCCCGATCCAATAAAGACGATTCAAGAAATGGCGAGAGTTTTAAAGCAAGGCGGGTGTTTTGTTTTTATTGATCACGGGATAAGTAGTTATAGTTTCGTGAGAGGCTGGCAAAAAATTTTTAAGGGGATAATTTATAAAAAATGTGGTTGTCGTTTAAATAGTAACCCGCTGGTTCTGATTAAAGAGGCGGGATTAAAAATAGAACATTTAGAGAGGCGGTTCTTTGGAATTTTTTATATCATAACCGCGATTAAAAGTTAAGGCGGGGCGAGCGAGCAGCCAATCGCCTCTGAATTTGAAAAAAGTTTAAGTTGGTCGGACCACCGAGAATTGAACTCGGGCCACAGGACCCCCAGCCCTGCGTTCTGCCGCTAAACTATGGTCCGGATTAAAACATAATTAAAACATCACGTCGTCGTCACTGCGCTCGTAAGAATTTATTTCGGTTTTTTGGGGATGCGACATGGTATTTTATATCCCCTGCTTCACAGGTGGTTTTGACATTAAAATTTTTAATTCTTTCTAAAACTTCCGGGCTGGGATGGCCGTAACGATTGTGGCAACCAACAGAAATAACGATATCACGCGGATTTATTTTTTGCAAAAATTCTAAGCTGGTGGAATTTTTAGATCCGTGATGCCCGGCTTTTAAAACTTCGGATTGGGCATTGATTTCTCGCTCCAGATCAAATCCGGCATCAGCCATAAACAAAAAATCATCTCCCGGAGTTTCTAATTCGGAAATTAGCATATTTCCTCCCTGCAAAATTTTGAACACCGCTCCTCCGATAGCAATATATTGCCCTGGCTCTCCGCGAATCCGATTTAGGTTTTGACTTAACTCTAAAAACTGATTATAGGTTTTAGTTTCTTTATTATCTTGAGAATAAATAAGATTAGAAATTTGATAGCGATCCAAAACATATGCCAATCCACGGCTATGATCAGCATCAGAGTGAGTAGAGACCACCAGGTCTATTTTCCGATCCCAAAAAGGCATATACTCCCCTAATTTTTGCAAAATTCGATCGTTGGGACCAGCGTCAATTAAAATCTGCTGCTCTTTATATTGAATTAAAATCGCATCTCCCTGGCCCACATCTAAAAAAATAACTTCTAAATTATTACTGAATTCAAAATTAGCGATTCCGACTAATACCGCAACCATAGTTAATATGCCTAATACAGCAAATTTTTTTCCCATATTAAAATTTTATCGCCGCCCAAGGAAGGTCCGCTAAAAATCCAACTACTTTTATCTCATAAGTCAAAAATAGCCAGGCCGGCCAGGCAAAAAATTTGCCCAATAAAATTCCTAAAGAACCAAACAGCAGAGAAAAAGGAACCGCGGGCAAAATCAACAAATTAGCTAACGGCGCTATCAGAGAAATTTCCCGAAAATAGAAAAATATAATGGGAAAAACCGTGGCCTGCGCCGCCAAAGTGGTTCCCAAAATTTCACCTAAACGGGAGAGCTTCGGATATAAATAAACTATACCTAAAGTTGCGGCAAAACTTAATTGAAAACTGATGCTGTGAAGCAATTGATAAGGATCATAAAGTAGCATCAAAAAAGCGGTAAAAGCCAAAACATTGCGTTTATTATAAAGCCGGTTAATTTTAATGGTCAACAAAAGCAAAATGCCCATGATCATAGCTCTAATAACCGACGGACTGGGACCTACCAGCCAAACAAATCCGATGATTCCCAAAGCCGCCAGATAAAAAGAATATTTTCTGGGGAGGGTTAACAAATTTAAAAATCCGGTTAGCAAAACCGCAATTATGGTTATATTATAACCGGACAAAACTATAATGTGCGTTGTGGAAGTCCGCTTAAAATCTTCCAGCAAGTCCTCGGGAAGATTTCGTTTAACTCCTAAAAGCAAGCCGGCCAAAAACGAGGCCTGCGGTTCGGGTAAAATTCGGTTTATCCGGCGCTCAATTCTCTGCAGCAGAAAATTTTCGCCATCCGGGAAAAATTTTTTTTCTGAGCTCGCAAAACGCAAAGCCCCCAAAGAAAAACTGATAATTAAAAATCCGTAGAATATTCGGGGATAATTCAAGGCCGTAATTATCACTCCCAAAAGCAAAACTCCCAAAAACAGAATTTGGGAGTTTAATTCACCGGCGATTATGCCGAGAATAAAAGCGATCAATATCCAAAAAAATATTTTAGACTTAGGCACTATTTGATTTTAGAAAAAAACCTATTTCAGAACCGAATCAATCATGATCTGAATGCTGGAATAAGGCAAGGCGCCGTTAATGGCCTGGGTGTCGCCGTTTTCATCAATCAGCACTGAATAGGGGGTTCCAGCGGCTCCGGCTTGAACTGCCTGACGGTAATGATCTTCTATCTTGCCAGCATATTTTTCGGAATCCAAGCAAGCGTTAAACTGCGCTAAATCCAAATTTAATTCTTCGGCAATTTGGGGTAATTGATCCAAGTCTAAACCATTATTGGAAGGAGTTATCTCCAATAAGCGATCGGTATATTCCCAAAATTTTCCTTGTTCAGCGGCGCACTCGGTGGCCTCGGCTTCTTTTCTGGCTTTAGGGTGCAGAGAGTCCAAGGGAAAATGCTTGTAAATCCAAGCCACTTGACCGTCGTAATCATTAACAACTTGCTGCATAACCGAATGAAAATTTTTGCAAAAAGGACATTCTAAATCCGAAAATTCCACAATTTTAATTTTTGCCTGGAGATTTCCCAGAATATGATCGTCATTGGTTAGTTTTATGTCTATTTTGTCCTGCGGTTCGCCAGCAGTGATCACTGCGGCTTCTTTAGGACCGCTGCTTTTGGCAAACACCAAAGCAATGGCAATAATAAATCCAGCGGCAATAATAGCTAGAGGAATAGAAAAATTTTGTTCTTTCATAATTCTATATCTAAATTATTAATATAAATAGCTTAGCCCCTTTATCGCATTGCGACAAGGGGCTAAAGGCTAATAACCGTATAAATCTTCGTAATATCCCTGGTTTCTCAATTTTTTATCGGCCATATCAATCAAGATCAATGGCCAAACCAGAAACCAGAACGGACTGGTTGCATAGAAAATGAAAGCCAGGAACAAGGCATCCTTTATTTTTTCCATTCCCTCCTCACCTCCTGAATCATTACAATAATGGCAAATCGCCAGTGATTTTGTCAATATTTTCTTCTTCAGCCGGGCCAATTGCCAAAGCGGTTATGGTTCCGAGATCAAGCTCGGTTAAACCAGCGTCAACCACTAAAAAATTAGGTAATCCTGATTTTTCGGCTTCGGCTTGCAGCCTTTCCAAATTATCAGCTTTTAAAATAATTTTTTTCATGCCCGACTTCAGCCAATCCTGATCTGGGTTTTTTAAAAAAGCGCCTAAAGACGCGTGCGCCGCCTGCGCTGAAGTTTTACCCTTAGACATATTTATTTCAGAATTTACTATGATTACTTGCTTCCTCATGAAAATATGATAGCACATTGGGGTCGTAAAACAAACATACATCCTCGGGCTTATAACAACGGCAAGAAAATTCTCCTTTTTCAATTTCTTTAATGATTTTTAGAACACTTTCTTTGGCTTTGACGATCTCCTTATCGCTCGCTGAAAAAGAAAGTTTTGAGCCATCATTTAAATAATAAAAGGTGAGTTGTGGAGGTTTAATTCCTAAAACCTCTTGAGCGGCAATTTGATATAAAATCAATTGCAACTTATCTTCGCTGTCCAATTTTTCTTTGGGATGCCCGGTTTTGTAATCAATAATGCGGTTATCGCTGTCCATGCGGTCAATTCTGCCCCTAAGGGAATAGTTACTCAAATCCAAAACAAAATTTTGCTCCAGCGCCTTAATTTCCGGCCGGGAGTTAATAAAATCGTCATAAAATAATTTTAGCGACTTCAATCCCTGCTGATAATAGTCTTCCTTTATTTTTTTGGAATCAAACCAATCGTCTATCCAGAATTCTTCATACAGCTTAATCAAATTAGGATAACTTAACGGCTTTGGCTTTTGACCAAACAAATCCTTTTGCGACCAGGAATTTTTTAAAAATTTGCATAAAACACCGTGCATGGTTAAGCCATAAGAAAGCGCCGCGCTTCCGGGCATAGGCACTTTTAATACATAGGTTAAATAATATTTAAAAGGACAGCGCTTAAATAAATTAAGCTGGGAAAAAGAAAATGACTGGGGAACCGGCAATTGCCGATTAATCGCCGGGGATTTAAACGCCAGAGGTGTCGGGTAATTTTCCGCCGGAGATTTATCAATATTTAATTCGGCAATAAACTTAGAAACTCGTTTATCTCTAGCTCCGCCATAATCATCTGCAGATGTCAAGTATAAACCGCTTTTCGCCCGAGTCAAGGCCACATAAAAAAGCCGGCGCTCTTCCTGAATATGATAATCGCCTTGAGGCAGAATTTCTTTCATCAATTCTTCCGGCAATTCTATGGCTTCGCTTCTTTTGCGAGAAGGGAAACGGTCTTCCACCAAAGAAACGACAAAAACCCGTTCAAATTCCAATCCCTTGGCTGAATGAACGGTCATGACCTTAACCATATCCGGCCCCAAATCCAAATCAAACTTTAATTTTCCCGATTCTCCGGATTCCAGTTCCATAGCTAAAACTTCCAAAAAAAATTTTAGAGACGGATCTAAAGCTTCGGCTTCAAATTTTTTAATACGATCTAAAAACTGGTTAATATAACTAATATCTTCCGGGTTCAGGGTTTTGACAAAATTATCTTCTCCTAAAAATTTAATTAATAATTCGCTGGGTTTTTTAATTGGCGCCAGTCGCGAATATTTTTCTATTAGAGGAATCTGGCCGATAGCTTCATAAAGCGAGAGGGTTTTTCTCTTGGCCAGATAATTAAGTCGAGCTAAATCCTTAATATCATAACCGAACATGGGCATGCTTAAAACCCGATTCAAAGCCAAAGATTCGTGATAATTGTCCAGGAGTTTAAAAAAACTAATTAGATCTAAAATTATTTTTTTGCTGTAAAGCCCGCGGGAAGCTAAAAACTGATAGGGAATTTTTTCTTCTTCCAAGGCCAGCATAAAGGGTCCAGCTGAAGAATTGGCGCGAATTAGAATCGCGAAGTCGTTCCAAGAAGCTTCGTATAAACTTTTAATTTTTTTAGCGACACCCCGAGCTTCTTCTTCTAAACTCTTAAAATGATAGTGTTTTATTTCTCCGGCTTTCTGACTGTGGGCAGTTAGCTTTTTATCAACTTTTTCGCGGCATTCCAAACGATCCGGATTATTTTTCTGAATGAAATTGTAAGACAAATCCAAAATTTTCTGGCTGGAACGAAAATTTTCTTTCAAAACGATTTTCCGAGCCTTAGAAAAATCTTTAGAAAATTGAATAATATTGTTAAACGAAGCGCCGCGCCAGCGATAAATCGCCTGATCGTCATCCGCCGAGACTAAAATATTTTTATTTTCATTTAGTAAAAGTTTTATCAGTTCATACTGAACGTAATTAGTGTCTTGAAACTCGTCAATTAAAATATATTTAAACTTTTCCCGATATTTTTTTAAAATCTGGGGGCGTTCTTTAAACAGTTTAAGACAATAATTTATCAAGTCGCCAAAGTCCAGTAAATTATTGTCTAACAAAATTTGTTGATAAACGTGATAGGCGTTGGCCACTTCTTGGAGACGGCTTTTTTCTTCCTGCAAATCCTTTTTCAAAGAATCGCTGTATTTTAAATAATCCTCGGGATAGATGCCTTCGTCTTTGCATCGAGAAAAGTGATCCAATAAAGCATGGATAAACTTAGTTGGGTTGCCTAGGGGCCGATAATAATCCAGAGCAAATTTTTCCAGGTTTTTTTTAACCAACATCCAGGCAGTGGTCTGGTCAACTAACTTAAAATCATTAGCCAAGCCGATATCTAAGCCGTGATCCTCTAAAATGGCGTGAGCAAATCCGTGAAAAGTTTTAATCCAAAGTTCGATGTAGCCGATAGGCAAAGCCAGATCCACTCTTTCCTCCATTTCCTTTGACGCTTTTTCGGTAAAAGTGACCGCTAAAATTTCTTCGGGACGGGCCTTTTTTGAATTTATTAAATTAACGATGCGCTGGGTAATAACGCTGGTTTTTCCGGTTCCGGCTCCGGCAATCAAAAGCAAAGGGCCTTGATCGTAAAAAACCGCCTCTTGCTGTTCTGGGTTTAATTTAAGCATTAAGCCAAAAAATCTAAATATTTTTGGTAAAGCAAAAAAGTCGCGATAACGTCTCGGGCATTGTATTCGGCAATAATCTTGAATTTCTTTTCTTTAAATAATCTAGCCACATCGCTACCTTTCGCCTCGCCTTCTTTGGGACTTTTAATACCGAATAACCGGCACCACATATGCAGATTTCCCGCTGGATACACCGAGCCGTAAAAAGAAAATTGATCGTGCAAATCAATGTGCTTCACATACTTTTGCTGATATAAATAACGGCCGTCCATTAAACGTTTATCCGGCTTAATCTTGTGCTTAATAGAACGGGCAATAATAAAAGGCACATCAAAAGCCCGGGATCTAAAACCCACCAATTCGGAATAATTCTTAATCAGCTCCCAGAATTTTAAAAGCATATCTTTTTCTTCCAGACAGCGAAATTTTATATTATCTCCTTCCCAGTCCTTTTCTTTTCCTTGAAAATAAACCGCGCCTTGATTTTTTTCGCTGTCGTAAACGCCCAGAGAAACAATTTCTCCGGTATGCGGAAAAAGAGCGGTTTTAGCTTCTGGTTCTTCTCCGGATTTTTCCGCCACTCCGCGCAAATATTCCTGGGTTACTGAATCCAATTCAGAAAAATCCGCTCCGCTGGTTTCAATATCCACGATTAGAGCCATGATCAGATTTTATCAATTTCTTTTTGATAGGCCTCGGCGCGGGCTAAAACTGAATCGCAATAATCCACCCAGCCAAAAGAACATTTACCGAAATAAGCTCCGGCGGCCCGGCGTTCATCGCTTAATCCGCCGTTCAGTTTAAGATAATAAGCCATAGCGACTATAGCGTCTTCAATCTTCCAGGGATCGGGCAGGTGCCCGACTAGCCCCTTAACATCATTGCGATAAGCCAGCCAAGTGGAAGGCATGAATTGAGCCGGGCCCATAGCTCCTCCGGAGCCAATATAATTGCCATTAGCGTCTTTAATCGGGCAAGAAACTACAGTTTGGCCAGGATCCTGGTTCAGTTCACTGGTAATTTGCAAAAATGCCCGAGTTTGATTGTTTATCCAGGTTTCACTTCGATTTCTTAAGGCGATCTGATAATTGCATTCGCCCAAATTTCTTCCAAAAGAAGATTCTTGCCAAAGCACGGACAAAATTAGAGCTGCCCTGACTCTGGTCAGCCCTGCGGCGTATTGCGCCAAGCGAAGCGCTTCTTCAAAAGAAAGTTCGCGGCCGCCGGACTGCAAAAGAACGATTCGCGCCCGAATGTTGGCAATCTCATTTTTTCCTTTTTGAATTTCCTGATTATAGGTCTTTTCTTCCAATTTAGTTTTGGAAAGCAGGGAATTAACCTGATTTTTTTTGCTTTGCACGGTTTTCCTCTGATCATACTGCAATTTCTTCAAGCCATCCTGATCTTCGTAGTTTTCTTCTAGTTCTATTTTTTGCTTAGCCGCCAGCTCTTGGTTAACCCGGAATTGCTCCAAACTTTCCTGCAATTTATCCTGCATCGCCTCCAGGCGAGCGATTTCATCAATCATTCCCGAAAGTTTTTCTTCTTTCAGCAAAACTTCTAGCAAAGATTGATCGTCATAATAATTAACTGATCGAATATATTCAGCAATCACTTCGCGAGCCTTGCCTATCTTGTTAGTTAACAAATCAATTTCTTTTTCTTTCTGACTAATATTTCGGCTGATTTTTTTAATCGCCAATTCAGTTTGTTTGATTTTTAAATTAGTTTCGTTAATCTCGCTGGTTAAAACGCTAACATCCCGCTCCAAAGAACGGGCCTGACTTTCTTTCTCCTTTCTTCTGGATTCGTTTTCTTTGATGGCTTTTTCTAGCTCCTGGATTTGGGATTCCAGGTCTTCAATGCTTTCCGCAGAAATTTTTATTGGAAAAAGCGAAATTAAAAGTATTAAACTACTTGCCAGAATCTGCTTCTTCATTTTTTTCCTCCTCGCCAGGAGCAGTTGATTTTTTTTCGGCTTCAGCGCCAGAACTTTCCGGGCTCTTTTCCGGCTCGGCAACTGGTTCCAGACTGACTTTTTGCTCCACTATCGAAGCGACAATTAAGTCTCGGCTGGTTAAAATTTCCGTCTGGCTAGGCGCCGGAATTTCTTTAACGCCGATATGGTCGCCGACATTTTTTAAAACTGAAATATCCACTTTAATTTCATGAGGCAAATCTCCGGGCAGACTTTCCACTTCTAAGCTGTCTAAATTTTTATTAAATATGCCTCTGCCTTCTTCCACTGCCGAAGAATTCCCGATAAATTTAATTGGAATTTCGGTTCTAATCTTTTTCTTCATATTAACCCCAAAAAAATCAATGTGGATCACTTCGTCAGAAACCGGATTTCTCTGCACTTCATGAATTAAAACCGTAGAAGATTTTTTCGATCCTTTGATTTCTAAATCCACCAGCGAAGATTCACCGGCTTTTTGATATAATTTATTAAAATCTTTTTGATCAACGGAAATGCTGGTGTTTTTTATTCCCGCGCCGTAAACCACTGCCGGAATAACTCTATCCCGCGATTTCCCTTCCCGGACTTCAACTTTAAGTTTAAAGCGTTCCATAATTTAAGAATAAGGTATTCCGTCTGAATAGTAAAGACCTAGCGCTAAACGGCTGATTATGCTATATAAACAAAAGTGAGGGCCCGTAGCTCAGTTGGTTAGAGCGCATGTATGGCATACATGAGGTCGTGAGTTCAACTCTCATCGGGTCCACAATTTACGTAATATCCCGCCATATACTTGACATTTCCTTATGACGCGCTCTTTTTAATTTACCATTCTCCACTACTACCGCCGCCGCCGGAGTCGCCGCCGCCAAAGCCACCAAACCCAGAACTATCACCGTCCCGGAAATTGCCACCACCCAGCCACCAAGGAATATAACCAGCTGCTTTGCCAGCTCGATATTTTTTAGAAACAATATAGTCAAACCATAGTCCGAGGGGCAGTAAAATAACTATGGCCATTAACCCAAAATAAAAAAATCCCTTGATTATACCTAAAATAACGCCGATCAAGCCGCCTAAAACACCGCCCAACCACCAGGACTTGCTTCGGCTTAAAATGGCCGATAACCACATTATAATTAAAAAGCCCAATCCGATTAAAGTTTCCCAATCCGAATTCAAGTATTTTGGGGAATTATTTTCTAGGTTCGGAACATATTCTCCTTTGGTTAGCGCTATTATTTTATCTATCCCCGCATCTATTCCGGAATAAAAATTATTGTCTTGAAAAGCCGGCGCCATGATTTGGCTGATTATCCAGCCCGACTGCGCGTCAGTAAGCACCTCTTCCAGGCCGTAGCCGACTTCAATTCTCATTTGGCGATCACTTTTGGCGATTAAAATTAAAACGCCGTTATCTTTATCGCTTTTGCCAATGCCCCAATCCTTAAATAATTTTTCAGCAAAATTTTCAATCGTATCGCCCCGCAGATCGCTTAAAATATAAACCGCGATTTCGTTGCTGAAATTACTTGCAAACTGCGCAAGCTTGCTCTCTAACCGCTGTTCCTGCTCCGGGGTTAAAATAGCGGCATAGTCATTAACCAAGCCATTGGCTGGACCCGGATTATAATAAGCATAAGCGCTTCCGGGAAGCGCGAAACTTAAAAACCAAATCAATATGATTTTTATTTCCCGAAATTTCATTTATCAATTCTCTAAATCAACCTGGGGCGCGTTTTCACTTCCAGCTTCAGCGGTAAAATAATTTTTTTCCGAATAGTTAAATTGTTTAGCGATTAAATTAGTGGGAAATCTTTTAATAACCACATTAAAACTTTGCACCGCATCATTATATCTTTTTCGCTCCACGCTGATCCGGTTTTCCGTGCCTTCCAGCTGAATCATTAAAGTCCCTACATTTTCCGATGATTTTAATTGCGGGTAGTTTTCCATAATCGCGATCAGCCTAGACAATGCGCCTTCAATTTGCGTGGCGGCCTGGGCTTTTTTATTGGCCCCACTGGCTCCAGCGTATTGCGATCTGGCTTCAGCTAATTCAGAAAAAATCCGCTGCTCCTGCGCCATTATTCCTTTAACCGATTCCACTAAATTGGGAATTAAATCCAGACGCCGTTGATATTGTGTTTCTACTTGCGCCCACCGATTATCAATAGACTCGCTTAAAGAAACCAGCTGATTGTAGCTGGACCAAAGGTAACCGCCGATTAGCAAAATTACAGCGCCGCCAATTATTATTTTTTTGTTCATAAATTTTTATTAAATTATTATTCTAGCATAGTGCTGTGTTTTTTAACTGACTGTAAAAGGCCTAAAGCAATAAAAGCCGAAACGATGCTTGAGCCGCCGTAAGACAAAAACAGCAAAGGCACGCCGATCACCGGAAAAAGCCCTAAATTCATACCTATATTTATTATAATATGAGTTAGAAAAAAAACCATAATACCAATCACTATAAACTTGCCGAAGTTATCTCGGGTTTCTTTGGCCAGATGATAAGCCCGAAAAAAAATAAATCCATAAAAGGCCAGAACCAAAAGCACCCCCCAAAAACCTAGTTCTTCGGCAATCACCGCAAAAATAAAATCCGTATGCTTTTCCGGCAGAAAATTGAGCTGGCTCTGCAGGCCGTAGCCTAAACCGCGGCCCCAAAAACCTCCCGAGCCAATGGCAATAATTGATTGAATAACATTATAGCCGCGGCCTAAAGGGTCAAGCTGGGGATTGATAAATACTTTTAAACGTTCTTTTTGATAATCTTTCAAAAACCACAACCAGCCGGATAGGGACAAAAAAAATGCCGATAAAGACAAAAGAATAAAATAGCGAAAGCGCAAACCAACCACTATAAGCATTATTAACCAAATCATGGCTAAAACTAAGAGCGAACCCAGGTCCGGCTGCAAAAAAATTAAAAATATTAAAGGCATAATAAAGACCAGGGAGATTAAAGCGTGCCGAAAAAGCAAAATTTCCCGATAGTGCAGGGAAAAATACTTGGCTAGAAGTATAACCACTATTAATTTAACCAGCTCCACCGGCTGAAAACCCAAACCCCTCCAGCCAAACCAGCTTTTGGCTCCGTGAATTTCCTGACCCAAAAGCAAAACCGCGATTAATATAATGATGGCGAATAAATACAAAGAAAAAGAACTGGCTTTTAAATATTTATAATTTATATTGGCAATTAACAGCGAAAAAATAAAACCCATGGCAATGGCAATAAGCTGATCCCAAAATTCACTGCGCGCCACATCAAAAATTATAGTTAAAGACAAAATAGATAAAAAAGCAACGACTAAATACAAAGCATAGTCCAGATTTCTAAGCATTTATTTAATAAAAGCCAGCACTGACCTACTCTCCCCATAAAGGGTACCATCGGCGCTGATGGGCTTAACGGCTCTGTTCGGAATGGGAAGAGGTGTTTCCCCGTCGCTATGGGCACTGGCTTATCATAAAAATTTAGAGCAAAACAACTAATTACTACTAGCCAAGATCTTTTCGCTAAAAAAGCGAGAATTAGTACTGCTCGGCTAAATGCCTTACGACACTTACACCTACAGCCTATCAACCTAGTCATCTACTAGGACTCCAATGTCTAATCTTGGGCAGAGCTTCGTGCTTAGATGCTTTCAGCACTTATCTCCAAGGAATATAGCTACCCAGCTATGCTTCTGGCGAAACAACTGGCAGACCAGAGATTCCCTCGTTCCGGTCCTCTCGTACTAGGAACGACATCCCTCAAACATTTTACTCGCCTGCGGCAGATAGAGACCAACCTGTCTTACGACGGTTTGAACCCAGCTCGCGTACCTCTTTAACCGGCGAACAGCCGGACCCTTGGAAGCTTCTTCACCTCCAGGATGAGATGAGCCGACATCGAGGTGCCAAACCGCGCCGTCGCTATGGACGCTCGGGCGCGATAAGCCTGTTATCCCCGGGGTAACTTTTATCTGTTGATCTCGCGCGCTTCTACTTGCCACGTTCGGTTCACTAAGTTCTGCTTTCGCAACTGCGCGACTTATAGGTCTTGCAGTAAAGCTGGCTTATGCCTTTACACTATCACTCCGATTTCCATCCGGAGTTAGCCAACCTTATAAGCGCCTCCGTTACTTTTTAGGAGGCGAGCGCCCCACTCAAACTACCCGCCAGAAACTGTCCCAACGCCGGATTCACGGCTATTGGTTAGATATATCCTCCTACCAAATGGGTATTTCACTGACGACTCCACTCGCCCCAAAAGACAAGCTTCAAAGTCTCCCCACTATGCTACGTAGGTAAAAAAATATATCAATATCAAGCTGTAGTAAAGATCCCGGGGTCTTTTCGTCTTGCCGCAGGTAGCCGGCATCTTCACCGGCACTGCGATTTCACCGAGCGCGTCTTTGAGACAGTTTCCCAGTCGTTACGCCATTCGTGCGGGCGGGAACTTACCCCGCAAGGAATTTCGCTACTTTAAGACGATTATAGTTATCGCCGTCGTTCACCAGGGCTTCGGGCAGATAGCATCGGTCAAAGACCGACACCGCCACCGTTAACCTTCTGGCACTGGACAGGCGTCAGCCCGTATACTTCATGTTACCATTTAGCACGGACCTGTGTTTTTGATAAACAGTCGCCAGGAATCTTTAGCTGCGTCCGCTCAACCCGCATAAGCGGGGATGAGCGGAAAGGCATCTTCCGAAGTTACGCCTAGCTGTTTTGCCTAGTTCCTTAAAGACGCATCACTCGTTCGCCTTGGGCTACTCGCCCTGTATACCTGTGTTGGTTTGGAGTACGGTCTTGGCAAAAATTAACTTTAGACAAATTTTCTTGGAAGCTATTCAGATTAAACTAGAATCCAATAACCAATTTAATCCTTAAAACTCCGTCTCTCTCTAAAAATAATTGCCAAGGTGCAGGAATATTAACCTGCTGTCCGTCGACTACGCTTTTCAGCCTCGCCTTAGGACCGACTAACCCTGGGTTGATTATCATTGCCCAGGAAACCTTATACTTTCGGCGCCCGCGAATCTCACGCGGGTTGTGGTTACTCATACCGACATTCTCTCTTCGGTGCGCTCCACCAGCCCTTGCGGGTCCGGCTTCACTGCACACCGAATGCTCCTCTACCACCCGCTCACCCCCGCTTGCGCGAGTTGAGGCAGGTCCGCATCTTCGGTATCAAGCTTAGCCCCGTTACATTTTCAGCGCGAAATCTCTAAACCAGTGAGCTGTTACGCACTCGTTAAAGGATGGCTGCTTCTAAGCCAACCTCCTGGCTGTTAAAGAAATTCCACTTCTTTTTCCACTTAGCTTGATTTAGGGACCTTAGATGGCGGTCTGGGCTGTTTCCCTTTTGTCCTAGAAGCTTAGCCCCCTAAGACTGACTGCTGTTTATTGCGCCGCAGTATTCGGAGTTTGCTTGAATGAAGTAGGCGTATGCCATCCGCACTCATACAGTGCTCTACCCCTGCGGTTACTAAACAGCGCTATCCCTAAAGATATTTCGAGGAGAACCAGCTATTTCCGGGCCCGATTGAAATTTCATCTCTAACCACAGCTCATCCCATAGCGTTACACGACTAACGGGTGCGGGCCTCCTCCGCCTATTACAGCGGATTCACCCTGGCCGCGGTTCGATCGCCCGGTTTCGGGTCTAGTTCCAACTGCCAACGCCCTATTCAGACTTGGTTTCCCTGCGCCTTCTCCACGTTGTGGATTAGACTGCAACTGGAACTAACTCGTCGGTTCGTTCTGCAAAAAGCACGCCGTCACCCTGAAAAAGCTTGCGCTTCTCTAGGGCTCCGACTCTTTGTAAGCATATGATTTCAGATCTATTTCACTCCCCTAACCGGGGTTCTTTTCACCTTTCCCTCGCGGTACTAGTTCACTATCGGTCGCCAGTTAGTATTTAGCTTTTCCGGGTAGTTCCGGTCGCCGCGGATAAACCGCGGCTTCTCTCAGGGCAGTCCCCCCGAGATACTCACAAGGTGATAAACTCACACCAACAGTTTTCGCGTACTGGGCTATTACCTTCTTTGGCCGCGCTTTCCAGCGCCTTCTGCTAACCAATTGATGTGAATATATCACAAGCTTCTCCCGTTTCGCTCGCCGCTACTAAGGGAATGTTGCTAAATAAAAAATATTTAGCATTTTTTTCTTTTCCTCTAGGTACTAAGATGTTTCAATTCCCTAGGTTTCGCTACTGTATTCTATGAATTCAAATACAGTTCGTGCAGGTTTTCTGCACGGGGTTTCCCCATTCGGACATCCCCGGGTCAAAGCTTGCTAGACAGCTCACCGAGGCTTATCGCAGTCACGCCACGCCCTTCCTCGCCTTCTGGCACCAAGGCATCCGCCATATGCTCTTAATAAAAAAATTTAAAACGAAAAGACACTTGACTAGTAATAATTAATTGTTTTACTACTCAATTGTATTTAATTGTCAAAGGTCTGAAAAACAGGCATTGAGCCTGCTTTTCATTATAGAGAACCGAAAAATCATTGTCAAGACGAAATTTAGTTCCGAATTTCGTTGCGGATTTTTTTAATAAAATCAGCCGCCGCCTCTCTGCCGCCCAGGCCGAAAGCCAAACCACCGGCAATTGCCAGCATAGCCACTAATCCGTTAATTAAGGTTCCGATAACTATCTGCCCCACTCCCAATTGTTCCAGGGCGATCAAAAAAGCAAAAACCATAACCGACCAGCGGGTGATTGCAGCCAGCATATCCGGAGAAGCCAGGCCGGCCAATTTAACACTGCCCTTCACTAATTTAGACAAGAAGTTGGCCAGAAGCAATCCGGCCAGCAGTATTACCACGGCCATAGCTACATTAGGAATATAAGGCAGAACTTGGCCGGATAAGAAACCGCTAACTCCGCTTAATCCGATAGCATCAGCCGCTCCCATGACTGCGGTTAAAATAAAAAACCATTTAACTAAATCGCCAAATAGTTCGGCAATGTCTAGTTTATAACCGGCTTTTTCCAAACCCTTTTTTGCTCCCATTCTTTCGGCTATCTGATCCACCCGAAACGCCCTTAAAATTTGCGTGGCCAATCGTCCCAGCACTATTGCCACTATCCAGCCAATAACCAAAAGGATAATAGAAAAAACAATCGGCAGAGCGATATTTACTAGTCCTTGCCAAAGGCCTTCCATATTGGAAACAAAAGAAGTTCCAAAATTATCCACTGCGTTCATCCTTTATCACCCCCTCTCCTTGCCAAAAAAATTTCCATATTTTATTAAAGTATAGCAAAAAAAAATTAAACCGGCTTTGTGGATAACTCTTGATAAACCGAATTAGCGGCAACCGCGCCCATGGCCGCGGCAGTTAGGTCTTGATTGAAAGATCCGAATAGGTCGCAGACATCCCCGGCGGCATAAACTCCTTTAACGCTAGTTTCCATTTTAGAGTTGACTTTTATCCTGCCGGATAGATCTAAGTCCAAACCTAAACCGGGAATAATATTAGGGCTGGCTCCAATTTCTACAAACAATCCATCAACCACCAGTTCTCGGGCATTATTTAAAACTAATTTTTCTAATTTTTCTTTCCCTATAATTTCTTTCACTTCGCTGTTATACAGTATTTCAGCTTTTTTTAATTTGGCTATATTCACCGGATCAGCTCTCAATCTATCGCTTCGCACCAAAATATAAACTGCTTCGGCATACTGTTCTCCCAGGGCCGCACTTTTAATTGCGGCATTGCCTCCGCCCACCACCGCTATTTTTTGGTTTTTATAAAGCGGGCCCTCGCAAGTCATACAGTAGTGAACCCCGGGAATGTCTTGGTTTTTTAAACCCAATTTTTTGCGATAAGTTCCAGTGGCGATGATAATCATTCGGGCTTTATGGTCATTTATCTTAAAAATATCGTTTTCTTTTTTTATTTCCTTAACTTCTTCCTCTTTAATTTCCGCGCCTAAAACTTCGGCCTGCTCTTTCATTTTCTGCATGAGCTCTAGACCGTCAATAGATAAAAATCCGGGATAATTTTCTATTTTTCCAGCAGTTAAAGTGTAGCCGCCAAAATTTTTTCCAATAATTAAAGTTTTTAAATTAAACCTCTGGGCGTAGATTCCGGCCGAAAGTCCAGCGGCACCGGAACCGATAATAATAAGGTCATATAGCATTTGGAGCGGGTGAGCAGAATCGAACTGCCGTCTCATCCTTGGCAAGGATGTATAATAGCCACTATACGACACCCGCATTCAGTGCCCGAGGGCGGAGTTGAACCACCGACGCCTTGCTCTTCAGGCAAGCGCTCTACCGCTGAGCTACTCGGGCGTTAACCGGATTAAATTGATTATATAACGTTTAATTATCAATTTCCTGTTTGGTGGACAATGCAGGACTCGAACCTACGACCTTTCGGATGTGAACCGAACGCTCTTAACCAACTGAGCTAATTGTCCTTAGGTGCAATTATATGACAAAGTCCGGACCTTTTTTGAACAAAACTAACGGTGCGCCGCACTATTATTTGTAAGGACTCTTTTTATTTCATCAGCTATTTCGCGTTATTGATAATGTTTTGAATAATTTGATCAATTTCTTTTGGCCTCTCGCCTAAATCAGCCTGCGGGAAAAATTGCGGCAGAATAATCGGCCGCATGCCGGAAATAAAAGTTTGCCCGTCTTTGACGTAAACATTTATCTTGCAGGGGATGCAAAGGCCAATCTTAATATCAACGTTCAAAAACTCGTTAGCAAACTTGGCGTTGCAAAACTCAACCATCTTAAACGGTTCTCTTGCAAAACCCTTCTCGACTAAAATTTTTTGTACATCATGAACATATAAAACCCGCATACCGGCTTTGGCTATTTCATCTTGCACATCCTGAACCGCAACGTCAAAATTTTTCGTTGTAGTTATAGTGTAATCAAATTCCATAATTTTTTCTTAAATTGTAATTATATGAAATTAAAGATTCCCTGTCAATTTTTTCTGCAGCTTCTTTTTTCGTTTTGATTTGATATTTATTAATATTTCAGCTACTATTACTATAATTTCAGTATTAAGCCCGACTCTCGGACTTAAATTGCACATTTCTAACTAAAAGACAGGAGGACCCAAGCAGTGAAACGAGATTTTCGACAAATGTTAGAGACCCAATGGTCTCGGGGTAATTTTATCTGCGTCGGATTAGACAGCGACTACCGACAGGTTCACGAAATCAGGCAGAGACATTTTCCCAGAGTGATTTCCGGGATATACGGTAATCTGGTTTGGTTCAATCGCGAAATAGTGAAAACCACTAAAGACCTAGTATGCGCCTACAAGCCGAATGTCGCATTTTACGAAGCGCACGGCAGCAATGGCCTCGCGGCATTGCAACAAACCATCAAGGACATTCACGTTCTTGCTCCGAATGTTCCAGTGATTTTGGATGCCAAAAGGGGTGATATCGGAAGCGTTAACGTGGGCTATTTGCAAATGGCGTTTGGCTTTCTGTGTGCGGACGCCATCACTGTGCATCCGTATCTCGGAGCCGAAGCGCTTCAGCCGTTCCTTGCGCGAGCGGAGAAAGGCATCTTCGTGCTTTGTCGCACATCCAATCCGGGTGCGGGCGAGTTTCAGGATTTGTCTGTGAACGGCGAGCCGCTTTATCGTTTCGTTGCGCGTCGCGTGGCCAGCGAGTGGAACAAGAACGGCAATTGCGGCCTCGTTGTCAGCGCAACCTATTCCGATGAACTCCGCGAAGTCCGCGGAGTTGTCGGCGATATGCCGATTCTCGTTCCGGGCATTGGCACGCAAGGCGGCGACGTGGAGAAAACCGTTTCCGCGGGCAAAGACAGCCGCGGACAGGGAATAATCATCAATTCTTCACGCGATATTATTTTCGCTTCCAAAGGAGAAGATTTCGCGGAGGCGGCTCGCCGCGAAACCGAGAAGCTCCGCGACCTCATCAACCAATGCCGGTAGAAAAAAAAGGAGGGTTTTCAATGGACCCGATTAGCGCTTTAGAAAAGCTGTTTCAAGAATTTCAAGGAGGATGTGTCCGGGAAGCAGATGACTTTAAAGTAACCGGGGTGCTTTCCGGAAAAGGAATTATGGTCCTTAATCACGATAAAGATAAAACCCGTTTAAAGATAATCGGGAACCCGGGCAGTAATTTTCAAAGTTGCTCTCTAGTTATCCAAGCAACTTCGGAAAAAGCAATCGTATTTGGATCTGCCTTTCCGCTGGATACAGAATTTGGGCACCTAGTGGCACGGATATTAACGAGGTATCTAGAGCTTCGCCTAGAAGACGATCTTTGCCCATTGTTTTCCGGACTTATAGAAGGAGGATTTTTAATAGATGAAAGAGTTTAATTTCGGCCGCTCCGGGCTTTGCCTCGGAGCGCTCTAGGCGTGCTTAGCTCAGCTGGTTAGAGCATCTCGTTTACACCGAGAGGGTCGTGGGTTCGAATCCTACAGCACGCACCAAGATTCTTGAATTAGTTCGAACGCATTTCGCCGCCGCACCCTCGCTTCGGAAAAATTCGCGCCGACAGTTGCAAAAACAAATATAACTAAGGGATAGCGGAAAATATTTGTTTTCGCAATCATTTACTCTTTAAAATTATATAAAAAGAAAAAGGGCCCGCTACCTTGCGATAGCGAACCCAGAGAACCCATTGCGGATTCATGCTTGCTTGCGCGCGAGGAACTCGCGCCCCTTGCCGACGTCCGTGTTGATCGGAACGTTCCGCTCGCAGAGCGGACAAGTTGCCGCGTCCCACGCGTCGAGCTTCACGTTCACGAGTGCGTCGAGCTTCGGAACATTGGCCACGTCTTGCGGCGTGATTCCTCCGCGGTTGCAGAGAACGCCGAGGCCGACGACGTTACCGCCGATGACTCGCGTGGCTTCGACCACTTTCTTGGCGGAGCCGCCGGTGGTGAGAATATCTTCCACCACTAAGACGTTTTTTCCAGCCACGATTTTGTCGTAGCCGCGCTTGATGACGAAGGCGTCTCCGCCTTCAGACTTCTCGGCATAAACACTGAACACTTCGTGGCCGTTCATCTCAGAAAGATGATGCGCCGTCCACTGCGAGAGGATCGCGCCACCGATTGCCGGAGCGATGACCACTTGCACGTTTTCGTCCGCGAACCGTTCGGCGATGGCGCGGCAGAGGCGGGACGTTTCCGCGGTGTGCGGATAGACCGCATCCTTGTTGAGGTACGCCGTTCCATGCTTGCCGGACGTATAGACGATGTGGCTGTCGGCGATGATCGCTCCGACCTTGCCGAGGACTTGCAGAACTTCTTGCTGGTTCATGGTTTTATCTCTTTTCTATTCCGCTCTTCGCGCCGCCGAATCGGTCGGGCAAAAAGAAAGGGGGTTGGGGGGAAGCCTGCCTGCCGGCAGGCAGGGAATTTTTGCCCGCCTTCGCTTCGGAAATTTGCACGCCGCCGTATTTCAATAAGTAAATAATAGCAAAAATATGAGAATAAGAAAAGATTTTGAAAATAGAAAAAGAACGTTGCCGAGTAAACGACAACGCCCATGGGCCGGACTAAAGTCCGAGTTTTTGCTTCCATCGTTCCGCGACCGCCTTCGCTTTCTTGGCGGCGATGCCAGTGTAGAGAGACGGATTCGAGAGAATTTGTCGTTGGTACGACGTCATCTTTTCGAGATAGTCTTTCATCTCCGCATCGCCGACAACGACTTCTTCGAGCGGTCGCGCCTCGCGTTGAGCTTGAAGTGTGAGCGTCCGCACCTTCTCGTGCGCGTCGGGGTGTCCCTGCGCGGCGAGAATGATGTAAAGCGGTTCGGCAACCACCAAGCCCTTCTGCATAGCGAGGTTGCGCTCCAGGTTGGAGCGGTCAACAGTGAGCTTCTTCATCGTTTGCGTCAGCCGCTTCGCGGTCGAAACCACATAAGCGACAATCTCGCCATAAGTCCGCGCGGACGCGGAGTTGGTAAGGTCGCGCTGATGTTCGCTGATTTGATCCATGAACACCGTTACGATACGCGGCGCGACAATCTTCCAACAGCTCTTGGCGTTCTCGAAGTTGATGGGGTTTCGCTTCTGCGGCATGGTCGAGGAGCCGACTTGCGCCGCTTCAAACTCTTCACCCACTTCTCCGATTTCCGTCCGTTGGAGATTCCGCATATCGTCGGACAGGTTAGCGAGAACGCCCGCCGCGATCGTGATTTCGCAGAAGAGACGCGTCAATGCCTCTGGCGGTACGATTTGCGTCGAGTGTTCAGCCGGTGTGAGACCGAGTTCTGCGAGCACTTCCGCTTCGAAACCTTCGGGGTCATCGAAGAACAGCGAGGAGGCGTTGTACGCTCCGACTGCTCCGGAAAACTTTCCCGGAAGTTCTTCGGCAAGGACTTTCAGCGCTTCGATAGAACCGCCGAGACGACTGACGTATCCGGCGAGCGCGAAGCCGAACGTAATTGGAACCGCGTGCTGACCGTGAGTTCGGCCGACTTGCACTGTCTCCGCTTCGCGGAGCGTGATGTCGATGAGCACTCCTCCCAGCTTTGCGAGCGAATGAACGAGCACCTTCTCGATAACATCCTTGTAGCGGGCAGCGTTCGCCGAATCAATGATGTCGTACGAAGTCGCCGTCATGTGGATGTACGGCTTCGCACTTTCACTGACTTTGGCGCGGACGCAATTCACGAGCGCACGGATGTCGTGGCGAATCCGGTCTTCTTCCGCGTACACTTCCTCGGTCGTTACTTGGCTACAAGCCGTCTCAACTTCTTTGACGACGACTTCGGGACAAATTCCGCGGCGATGGAGTACCTTCACGAGCGCAAGCTCCACGAGGAACTTGTAACGGGTAAACCCGTTTTCGGAAAGGTACTTCGCTACTTCTTCATCCCAGTAACGGTAGTCAACCGGCGAGAGACTGTCGAACTGGTCGCGTGTTTTCATGTTGCCTCCTGTAAAAGAGCGTTTTCCCAAAACAAAAAACTGGGATATTCCCAGTTACAACTTACCAGTTTTTCCTTATTTTTTCAATGGTTATTCGGTGGCGATAATTTTTTCGCCGCCAATTATTTCCTTAAAATCTCCACTCTTTCTGTGCCCTTCAAATCGCGGATTGCGTACAGGGTTATTGTAGCAGGCACGCTTCGCTTTCTCAATTTTTTGACATATTCAAAAACTTTTTTCTTATCGCCGCGCATAACATCTTTGAGACACCAGCCGACACCCTTTTGCACCAAATCCTCTTTATCAAAAATCAAATTTTCGCAAAGTGCCAATGCCTCGTTAGTAAATTTTCCGCTCTCGCCAACTTTGCGAACAAACGCGACAACGCTTGCGCGGCGTTTCCACATATTGTTTGATTGATTCCGTTTTTTGAGAAAGCGAAGCGTATCT
>Ga0209541_10002727_pt1 | contig 33144 bp, 46 predicted proteins | sample RifCSPlowO2_01_FD_184027 | JGI IMG/M metagenome (GOLD analysis project Ga0209541, IMG submission 184027) | Groundwater microbial communities from Rifle, Colorado - Rifle CSP2_plank lowO2_0.1 (SPAdes) (version 2) | ecosystem: Environmental > Aquatic > Deep subsurface > Groundwater | place...
TGTCCTCCTGCCCATTGGGCTTTTTATTGGCTAAAATTACGCAAAAAAATAACGGCTTACGCCGCTTCTTACTTTGGTTGTCAAAGTGCTTAACAACCTCCTTTGATTACCTTAGCAGAATACGGGTGAGTAGTCAAGGCCTACACTGGGCAGACTATATGGTCTATAATATTGACAAACTCTAAAGAATAATATATAATTAAATTAGATAAAGGTTGATAAAATTTATGAAAAAAATGCCAATAATCCCTCTTTAAATAGTTACAGGGATTTTTTAATTTATCAGTTCAGCGACGCGGCAATGGAAATAGCAAAGAACGGGGATTTAATTTTTTCAACCTATCAACCGGATAAAAACATATCAAGTTTTTATAAATTTAACAAAAAAAATTACGAGTCGCATTGTTTAAAACATTATATCAGCGATAAAAAGTCATTGCAATATATTGAAAATGCCATTCAAAATCCTGATTGCGCGACTTCGGGCAAAAACCCGAACCAATTTAATTTTTATTTAGTCGTGAGCTATCAAAAATACAAAACATCTATCGTGGTAAAAATGTATAAAATTATTTGTTATAAACACTACCAGAAAGGCAATAAAATATTTTATAAGATTGCAACCGCGATAAACCAATGCACGGCTAATTATAACGCGATTAATGATTTAGAAAACATCATATGGAAAAAACCCGATTCATTAATTTAATTGATCAACTGTCAACGGCCGCGACGTTAAATGAATGGGAAGCTGTTTATGACAGAGAATCAGATAATTTTTGCTGGCAAAAACCAAAACTTTCTCAAAATGTGCGCCTCGTTAAAGTTTCTCATGATATTTCTTTATTTTTAACCCCCGCTAAAAAGGTAGAGGGTCTGTTTGTGGAATATTTAAAAGATAATTTTACCAAACATAACATTGAATATAAGGGAATGACTGGATACTTTGATAAAAAGGTAGCTGACAATCAATACACGATTTCAAGGAAGACAAAAGATCTGGAGCGTTATTTTGATAAATTCGCTGAAACTTTAAAGGCGGATATTTATCGGGATGCCATAAAAGAAAAAAAATGCGTTAGTGATTTGGATTTTACGATATCTACCGCTTTCGCGAATTAAGTATTTTAATTAACTTTTTTTATTAGCTTGGCATAAAGTCATAATCGCTCGACGCGGCGCCAATAAGATTCTACGAAAAACTCCCCCATTTCTGGGGGATTTTTAATATGCTTTTCGCGCAGCGCCACGCCGAACCCCGACCCTGAACGCAGTGAGGGGGAGGGGGCGGAGGCGGGCTATATTGATTTTTCCTAATAAACATTATCGCCAGTTTGCTGTCAATCCTCTCTAACAAAACTACCCAAAAAATACTCTTGATCAAAATTTTATCATCTAATTTATCCACATTTTATTCAAGTCCAAGGCGATATAATATCCATAAGATAATAAAGCCGCTAAAAACAAACATAAAACCAAATCTTACTTGATAATAATCTTGACTGACAAAATACAAAACCTTGACTATTACAAGAAATTCAATCCACCAATATTTTTTTAGGAAAGCACTAAAGCTTTCATCTGTTCGATTTATTATAGACATGCGATTACAAAAATCTCTATAAGAATAGGGCAACAATGATTAATAAAAATGACACTAAAACAATAAATTTAAAAGGTATTATTATTGAATTCTTGTAGGTAATAAAATCTTCATATTTGCATGTCTTCGTCTTGTCCGCGAAAACTTCGAAAGCATTTGAGCAATGCTTTTCTGTAAATGGGATACCCTTATAAAGGGTTAATTCCATTATATCTAAATTGTTTTTCAAACCAATATTCGGCCTATAGCCACTAGAAAATAGATAAGAGATTCCCAATATTAAAACGGCTGTAATTATTAGAATCTTTTTAAAAATTTTCTTCCCTTTAATAAAATTTACATTCATAATTCTTTATGATTATGTTCTTTTAAATCCTTAATGCCGCTATATATTAACCAAAACGGCGGTAAATAAAAAAATACATTAGCAAAATGACACAAAACATTATCAAAAGATATTGAATTGTTATATAAACAAGATAAAGTGGCACCGAAGATTAACGTTCTCCCTATGGCTATCAATAACAAAATTGAAGCTACAGTAAATTTACGTCTTGAATCCCTTGGTATTACCATTTTTTTAATTATAAAGTTTATAACATTCATTTTTTGCCTCTTTAAAATCATTGGTCAATAAATTGCCAATCTGATTTTTTAATCTATAGCAAGTTTCTTCAAACATTAAACCTTTGTAAACACATTTAGTCATATCATAATTCAAGTCCTCTTCTTCGGTATTTCGAAAATTTGATATTTATCCATCTCTTTTATTTCTTATAAACCATGTTGTCTTAAGCACATATTATATTCATTTTCCGTTGCTTCCCTGACAACTTCCTTTTCTGGTTGAGGAGGCCTTTCCTTGCTATCTCTATTCCCTAAGAGCCAACATCGTATAGAAACAACCTTACCTATATTATTTGCATTACATTGTTCAAAGGCTTTTTTATTCATATCAGCCTGCTCTATTGTAATCCCGGCATCAGCCGGAATAATTTCTCTAGTCCAAGAGCAATTCTTTTTTATTTTCATTGGGCGTATTTGAAACCAATAAAAAATACCGCTCAAGATTATTACGGCAAGAATAGCTCCAACTAACCAATATGTTTTTAACTTGTTCATATTGTTAAAATTATTTTAAAAATCCACAATATTATTTTTATAATTATTAGTATACCTGCACCCCATAAACATATACCACTAATTATTGGCGAATATGTTCCATTCATAAACGTTTGCCATGCGCCAACTATTAGCAAAATTATTATTAGATAAATCATAAATTTTTGTTAATTATCTTATAATTTATAAATCTTTCTTATTTCTCCTGCTTTTTTTAAAAAAAATTCTTGTCTTTTTCTATTTGCTTTAATTTTTTCCATATACTTTTTCTCATCTTTTATTTCGGAAATTGACGGAAACAATCCACCTATATGCTCTCTGACCATAATCCATACACAGGTTTCCTCTATATTTAATTTTCTATTTTCAAATACTTTTTTAACAAAATAATCGGCATCATCAATAGTTTTAATGCCTGAATCATTAGTGTGTCTTGTTATATATAAACGGTTTGCAATAAGTCTACAACAAAGTTCATCTTCAGAGAGGCCATGATTTTCTTCTTTCAATGCTTTATATGCTAAAATAATTTTCTTAATTTTATAGTTTTCAAAAATTTTCATCTGTTCGATTTATTATAGACATAATTAATTTTTAGCTATTTAATATGCAAATCTTTTTTGACCCACTTGATTAGAAAAAAAATTATTTTTTTAATTCAAATTTAGATAAAATTTCCTTCAAAAATCAAAAAGCCGCTCCAAGTTTCGATATTGAGATAAAAAATTTTTGCGAAAGCCAATATTAATACTAATCTTTGTCCTAATTCTTCACCTTCTAGATCCTTGTTTAAAAAATAATTGGTAAACTGTTTGCCAAGACGGTACGATACGTTCTCTTCTTTAGAATTTAAAATTTGGTAATAAGTTTGGTATCTTTTATTAACAAATTCTTCAAAAGCTGTTTGTTCATTATCTGAGTCGGAAACCATGCTATAAATTTTGACATGAAATTTGTCTAGCAGTTTATTAGCTTCGTTTGAGTCGGTAAAAACCATTAAAACAGCGCGGGTAGCCGCCAACATTCCAAAAACTAAAAATTCTTTCTTTCGTCTCGCATCAATTTCTTCACCTTCCTCCATTAAAACTTTATACGATTGCAATGAAGTTTCAGAAATTTTCTTAAAAACCATATCAGCCAAGGCAGTAGCTAGTTGATCTATTGTTATTTTATTTTGCACCATCATATTTTTTAGTTTAGCTTGAATTAATATTTTAAATTTTTAATACAAAAAACCCCAGTCCAGCTAGGCCTTGCGGCCACATATCAGTTTCCCGATATGACCCAACAAAGAGTTGCTGAACATGGGGTTCAGTATCTTTGTTGGGTTTTTCGGCCATGCCCGCGGATTTGGGCGAGTTTAGGCCTCTTTAGATTGTATTATCAATTTAGCATATAAACCGTTTATTTTCAACCAGCCTTCATCTTCACCAAAAATTTATCCACATTCAGCGGAAAATCAAGATGCTGGTTCAAAAAATTATCGAGCCTCTTCTGATCAGCGGCAATATCCGGTCCCGGCGCCAGGCCGGAAATTTCCAAAAGCCGGATGATAAACCTTTGTTTTACGGCCAAAAAACTTTTGGTTTCCAATTTACTTTGATTGATAAAGGCCAGATATTTTTCCAGCAGCAGATAAATTTCCGGCTCGGGCTGGCCGAGTTTGGTCAATTTATCAACCGCTTCCAAGCCGAAAGCGGCCAAAACAATTTTCCGCAAATCATTTTTAAGGCCGGAAAAATTCTTAGTGATTTCCGCAGCCGCCAGATGGTCGTAATTCTTGCCCGAAGCGACCATTAAATCAAGCACGGCAAAAATCTGCAATTGGCCGTTTAATTTACTTTTGATTTTTTTCGTGCCCCGGCCCAGGGCGCAAACCTTGCCGACTTTTAAGGTAAAGATACTAAAAAGCTGATCCGCTTCGCCGCGGTCAGTAATTTTTAGGATAAGGCCGGGGGTTTGGTAGGTGGACATGGCGGTTTTTCAATAAACTCATCTTAAAAAACGAATTACATGAAAATATTTAGAACAAGAGAACAAAAGAACAAGGGAACAAGTCAGTTAAATTTTTGTTCTTTTGTTCTCTTGTTCATTTGTTTTAATGCCCCTCTGAATCAGCTTATTTATGAATTTTTCAACTTATCCAAATACGTCTGCAATATTAACATGGCCGCCACCGCGTCGTCGGCCGAACATTTTTTAATCAGGCCCTTGCCCAAGCTATTGGCCATTTTGCTGGTCAGCCTTTCGTCTTCAACTTCCACGGGCAAATCAATATTCTTCCTTAGCCAGTCAATAAAGGCCAAGACTTCTCGCATCTGCTTGTTGCCCGAATCTTTCAAGTAAAACAAGCTCTCCCGCTTTTCGGCCCGCAAGCTTACCGGAATGCCGACTACGATTTTATTAATTTCTTCTTTGGCGCAAATTTCTTTTAATTGTTTCAGGGTTTCTTTTTTCCCGCTGTTCTTTATTATTTCCAAAGGCAGGGCGAACTTATTTTGTTCGTCGGATTTAGCCACGCCGATTTTTTTGGCGCCGTAGTCTATGCCGAGGATGGACATATAAGCAAGATAAGCAAGATAAGCGAGATAGGCAAGATAAGAAATTAAGACTTGTTTCTTATCTTGCTTATCTTGCTGAAAACTTATCTTGCTATATATTATTTAAAATTAAGGCAACGTCAGGATCTCGCAACCATCCTTGGTTACAGCTACCGTATGTTCAAAGTGAGCGCAGAGGTTGTCATCAGCCGTTTCCACGGTCCAGCCGTCAGCGCCGGTTTTGACGCCGTAGTGGCCGACATTGACCATCGGCTCAATCGCCAAGACCATGCCGGCTTTCAGCTGAACGGGCGGCTGCTTGGGGTCAAGATAATTCGGAATCCGGGGATCTTCATGAACTTCATAGCCGACGCCGTGGCCGACTAACTGTCTGACTACGGAAAAGCCTTCGCTTTCAACGTAATTTTGAATCGCCCGGGAAATATCGGAAATATAATTGCCTTCCCTGATCTGGGCCAAGCCGACCTCAAGTGATGTTTTGGTTACCTTAATCACTTTTCGGGCCAGAGGCGAAACCCGGCCGATCGGAATCGTTATGGTCATATCCGTAAAAAAACCTTTGCCTTGGGCCGGATATTTCATGCCGAGATCAAGGCTTAAAATATCGCCGGTTTTCAAAGCATAATCGCCGGCCGGCGCGTGGACCAGCTGGGTGTTGACGGCGGCGCAAATCGTGGTGGGAAAAGGGCGGTCGTCGGCGTGGCCTTTGTAATTTTTAAAAGAAGGAATGCCGCCATTTTCTAAAATCAGCCGCTCGGCCAGTTGATCCAATTCAATGGTTTTAGCGCCGGGCTTGGCCGCTTTGATTAAATCATTAAGAATGCCGGCTAAAATCCGGCCGCCTTGGCGCAAAATCTCTATTTCTTCGGGTTTTTTAATGGTAATCATAATTAACCGAGATGATGGTGAATCGCATCGTCAATTTGCCGATAGACCTCGTTAATCGGCTGATCGCCGTTGACTTGATGCCAGATTCCTGATTTGTTATAAACGGCAAACAAGGGCTCGGTTTCTTGATGGAATATCTCCAGGCGCTTTTTAATCGCTTCGGGCTTATCGTCGTCGCGGCGGAAAAGCGGCAAGCCGCACTTATCGCAAATCCCGGGCTCTTTGGGCGGATTATGGAGCAAATGATAGCTTAGACCGCATTTGCAGGCCCAGCGATCGGCCAAGCGCTTAATCGCTTCTTCGTCGCTTAATTCAATGGCCAGGGCAAAATCAATCTTGGCGATTTTATTTAGAAATTCCAGCTGGGCGAGATTGCGCGGATAGCCGTCCAAAACAAAGCCAGAAACGCAATCCGGCTGGAAAATCCGGTCTTTGACGATTTCATTGGTCAGTTCATCGGGCGCCAAAAGGCCGCTGCTGACGTATTTGTCCACTTTTTTGCCCAAGGCAGTTTGATTTTTCAAATGATAGCGGAAAATATCGCCCGTGGAAATATAAGACCAGCCGTGATGCCGGGCGATTAATTCGGCTTGCGTGCCTTTGCCCGAACCCTGCGGGCCGAAAATAATGATTTTCATATTATAAAGCTTTATTTCTCAGCTTATTAAGCAAGTTAAGTAAATTCAGCCCGCCTGCCTCGCCATTACCATGGCTATTGATAAAAATATTTAGTCACGACTTATTTGAATATATCTGGAAAAATTTAAACGGCATGGCGGGCAGGCGAGTTCAGCCACGAATTTTTAAAGCTTACTTTACTAAATCAGTTTTAATAAACTTGCTTTATCAATTTCTGAAATTAAACCTTTGGCGCGCAGTTCTCGGACCACCCTTTTTATTTCCTCGGCCGAAACCCCGTTATCGTCCAGTTCCCCGGCCAGCGCTTCATAAACGATTTCTTTCTGCTTTTGGTCCAGGCTGGTAATCAAAAACAGAGCTTTTCTGATTTGCTCATGCGTCTTAAAAATTTTCGGCGAGTCAAAAAATCCCATAATAAAAAGCTTAAAGTTAAAAACTTAAAGCTTAAAGCTCCTGAATTTCGCTTTTAACTTTTAGTTTTAAGCTTTAAGCTTTAATTTTTTATAAGCCCTCGTAATCCCTCATGGTCAATTGCGATTCAATTTGCTTGACAGTTTCAATCACCACGGAAACGACGATCAATAAACTGGTGCCGCCGATAACCAAAGTGGCGGCGCCGGTAAAACTTTGTAAAATCAAAGGCAAAACCGCAATCAGGCCCAAAAACAAAGCGCCGGCTAAAATTATGCGGTTAGTGGTATTTTTCAAATACTCGGCCGTCGGCCGGCCCGGCCGGATGCCGGGAATAAATCCGCCCTGCTTTTGCAAGTTTTCCGAAATTTGGTCGGGATGAAAAATAATTTCCGTATAAAAATAGGTAAAGCCGAAAACCAGAATAAAATAAAAAACGCCGTAAAAAATCTGATTTTGGAAAAGGGCGATTACCTGCTGGGCGGCCGCGACCAAAAACTGGGTTTTGGCGGTCAGAAAAAACTGGGCGATCATGGGAGGAAACAGGATGATGGAGATGGCAAAAATAATCGGAATGACGCCGGCCATATTAACCCGCAAGGGCAAAAAAGTGTTGACGCCGCCGTACATTTTCATGCCCCTCACGCGCTTGGCGTAAGAGACCGGCACGTTGCGCTGGCCCTCGGTAATAATGACCACGCCGACGATGGTGATAATTGCGATGCCTAAAAACAAAGCCAGGGTTAAAATCTGGGATTTGTCAAAAACCAAGATGGTTTGCTGCAAAACCGACGGAATCCGGACGACGATGCCGGCAAAAATTAAAAGGGAAATGCCGTTGCCAATGTGCTTTTCGGAGATCAATTCGCCCAGCCACATGACAAAAATCGTGCCGGCCGTGACCGTGGAAACAATCATCAAAAGCCGCCAGGGGGAAAGGTCGGAAAAAATCTGGCCGGAAGACTTGTTTAATAAAGCGATTAAGGCATAGCCCTGCATCGCGGCCAAAGGAACAGTCAAAAGCCGGGTCCATTGATTGATTTTTTGCCGGCCCGCCTCTCCTTCTTTGGAAAGCTCTTCTAATTGCGGAATAATCATGGTCAGAAGCTGAAAAATAATTGACGCGGTGATGTAAGGGCCGACGCCCATGGCGACAACGGAAAAATTTTCCATGCCGCCGGCCGACAGGATATTCATAATGCCCAAAAGCTGGTTGGAAGAAAAAAGTTCTTTTAAGGCCGAGACATCAATGCCCGGAATCGGAATATGGGCGGCCAGGCGAAAAATAAAAAGCAGGCCAGCCACGTACAGGATGCTGCTTCTTAAATCTTTAATTTTCCAAATTTGAAGTATTTTTTGCCACCACATAGATCAGCTAGCAAGTTAATAAGCTGGTTAACGGGTCTTTTGAGCTTTTCCGCCTGCTTTAATTATAGCGCTTTCTGCCGATTTTGAAAAACTATCGGCAAAAACCGTCAGTTTCTTGGTTAATCGGCCTTCGCCTAAAATTTTAATTCCGGTTTTGGCCGATTTGATTAAATTTTTCTCAATCAATTTTTTGGCGTTGACGATTTCACCGGCGGCAAAATTGCTTTCCAGCTGGCTGACATTGACCGTGGCCGATTTCGGCCGCAAACTTCTGAAACCTCCGATTTTCGGTTTGCTTCTTAATTGCTGGACTAAAGCCCAGCGCCGCAATCCCTTGCTGCCGCCGGAGCGGGCTTTCTGCCCTTTTTGACCGCGGGTGCTGTAAGTCCCGTGGCCTGAAGCATTGCCCCGGCCCAGGCGCTTGGGATTCTTTCTTGACTTCTTATTGATGGTTAGATTGTGGAGCGTTAGTTCGGACATAATATTTTTATTGCCGCCTTAATTTGGTTAAAGGCAAATAATTCATAAAAACACGAGAACATGAAAACATTAAAACAAATTATTAAACAGGATTGTTTTTTTGTCCCGACGTTCGCCAAAAGCGAAGTCGGGATCCCGATTCCGCAAAGCGGACATCGGGATTCTTACGTTTTTATGTTTTCTTGTTTTTTCCCTTCCGCTCTCTTCAGGCGCCGCAAAGCCTCAAAAGTCGCTTTGACATTATTGATTTTATTGTTCGTGCCCAAAATCTTGGCCACGGCGTTGGAAACTCCGGCTAAATCCAAAATTACCCGCACCGCGCCGCCGGCGATAATGCCCGTGCCTTTGGGCGCCGGTTTGATTAAAATTTTGGCCGCGCCGTATTTAATGTCAACCCGGTGAGGAATGGTTTCATTGACAATCGGCACGGTCATTATGTTATTTTTCGCCTTGGTCACGGCTTTATTGACCGCCAAAGTCACGTCTGCGCCTTTGGCCATGGCCGTGCCGATTTTTCCCTGCCGGTTGCCAACAACCACGCAAGCCCGAAAACGCATTCTTTTGCCGCCGGCCATCACGCGGGTGACTCGGGCAATATCAATAATCTGCTGGTCGTATTCTTTTTCCTCCCGGCGCGGGCCTCTCTCCTGGCCCGAATCTTTAGATTTTCTCTGATTCTTTCCAGTCATAAAAAATATTCATTAAAATTTTAATCCGCCGGCGCGCGCGCCTTCGGCCACGGCTTTGACCCGGCCATGATATTTATAGCCGGCCCGGTCAAAAACCGCTTCGGTAATCCCTATGGCCTTCGCCTTGGCCGCAATCAACTCCCCAACCTTAAACGCCAAGTCGGTTTTATTGCTTTTAGGCGCTTTAATTTCCGTATCTTTGGCCGAAGCCAGAGTCGCGGCTTTTTGATCGTCAATCAGCTGGACAAAAAGATGCTTTAAGCTGCGAAAAACATTAAGCCGCGGCTTTCGCGCCGTGCCGGAAATTTTTTTCCGCACCCGGCCCCGCCGCCTCTCTTGATTGTCTTTTTTAATTCTTTCTTTTATCGCCATAAAATTTTAAAATTATTAAGCGGCCTTGGCGGCGGTCTTGCCGGCTTTGCGCCGAATGACTTCGCCGGCGTATTTAATGCCTTTGCCTTTATAAGGCTCCGGTTTTCTCAACGCCCGGATTTGGGCCGCGGCTTGGCCGACTAATTGCTTGCCGGCGCCGGCAATGGTAATAATATTTTTTTCCACCTTGATTTCCAAGTCTTTGGGAATTTTAAATTCAACCGGATGGGAATAGCCCAGATGCAAAACCAAATTGCCGCCCGAAACCGCCGCTTTATAGCCGATGCCGTTTACTTCCAATTGTTTTGAAAATCCTTTGGTCACGCCAATAACCAGATTGCTGATTAGGCGCTGGAATAATCCCCACAACGATCGCTGTTTTTTATCTTCCGGATTAGAGACGGCCACCAGAAGCTGACCTTCTTTTTTCTCAACGTTCACTAAGGGATGGAGTTTTTCGCTTAATTCCCCTTTTGGCCCTTTAACGGAAATCAGGCCGCCGTCAATTTTTACTTCAACGCCAGCCGGAATATTGATTGGTTGTTTGCCGATTCGGCTCATAAATTTAGTAAATTTCGCAAATTAATTCGCCGCCCAGATTTTTCTTCCTGGCTTCTTTATTGGTCATCAGGCCCTGGGAGGTGGAAACAATGGCAATGCCGAAATTATTTAAAACCGCGGGCAGTTCTTCTTTGGTTTTATAAACCCGGCGGCCCGGCTTGCTGATTCTTTTTAAATTGCTGATGGCCGGTTCTTTGCCCGAATATTTCAAAGTAAGCCTGATTTCTTCAAACTTGCTGTTTTTGGCATCATCGGCGATTCTTTCCACTTCTTTGATAAAACCCTGCCGCTTTAAAATTTCGGCCATCGCCAGCTTAATTTTGGAAAATGGCAAAACCACCTCAGCCTTCTTGACGGCTTGGGCATTACGAATTCTGGTAAGCATGTCCGCGATGGGATCAGTCATATTTTTATATTAGTAGCTGTTAGCTTTCAGCCCCTCACCTATTTTATTGATTATTGTTTAGATTAAATAATCTGCTTTATTCGGTAGAAAAGTTAAATTTGAATATGATTATTGAGTAAAATAGGTGAGGGGCTGAAAGCTGAACTTACCAGCTTGATTTGGTAATTCCGGGAATTTGGCCGTTATTGGCCAGCTCGCGGAAGCAAATCCGGCACAAATTAAAATCCCGCATATACCCCCGGGCGCGGCCGCAGCGCCAGCAACGCCGCACAATCCGGCTGGAATATTTTGATTTCTTTTTAGATTTTACGATTTTTGCTTCGGTTGCCATATAAATTAAGGACGTAGAATAATAATTTTTAGCGTTTTTTTGCGTAAAATTTCGCGTTTTTTTGCGTCAAAAATGTCTTTAAATGCGAAAAAACGCTAAATTTTACGCGAAAGCTACGCGAAATGAACAAATATTCTACATTCATTATTCTTTGCCAAAAGGAAAGCCCAAAAGCCTTAAAAGCGCCAGGCCTTCCTGCTTATTTTTAGCCGTCGTGATAATTGAAACCTGAAGACCGTGAATTTTTTCCACTTCGTCTGATTTGATTTCCGGAAAAGCGATATGCTCTTTAAAGCCGATATTCAAGCTGCCTTTTTGGTCAATTGATTTGGGGCTTACGCCCTGGAAGTCCCGGACGCGCGCCAAAGTGACATTAATCAGCTTATCAAGAAAATCATACATCCGCTTGCCTCTCAAAGTCACCACCTGCCCGACAACCAAGCCTTTTCTGATTTTAAAATTGGAAATTGATTTCTTGGCCGCGGTTTTTACCGGTCTTTGCCCGGTAATCCTGATCAAGGTATTTTCCACGACTTCGTTGTATTTGGCATCCTTTAAGCCCTGGCCCGTGCCGGCATTGACCACGACTTTAACCAAGCGGGGCACGGCCAAATTGTTCTTTTGGCCGAATTTTTCTTTCAGCGCCGGGACGGCGATTTTTTGATATTTTTCTTTCAAGCGATTCATAAAAATTAAATTATTTCCTTGCACTTGCGGCAGACTCGGACCTTTTTTTTATTTTCCAAAATTTTACAGCCGGGCCGGACCGCCTGACCGCATTTGGGGCAAACCAAGGCGAGGTTGCTTAATTTAATCGGCGCCGGAAACTGAATGCGCTGGCCCTTTTCGCCCTGTTTTTTCGGCCGCATATTTTTAAACAATAAATTAACGCCTTCAACGGAAACTCGGCCGCGTTTGACAAAAACCTGCAGGACTTTTCCGGTCTTGCCTTTGTCTTTTCCGGCTAAAACTTTAACTTTGTCGCCTTTTCTAATTTTCATAAATTAATTTAACTTGACTATAATTTTTAATAACATTTTTTAGTCTACTCGTCTCGCCCCTCACTAATTCAATCTTATAATTTTAATATCTAATTAACAAGCCGAAGGCGATTCGCGCGAAATTGACTTCAATTATTAATTTAAACTTTTCGCGGAATTGGTGATGGGGTCGCCTTTCTAATTTTCATAAATTTATCTGCCTGAACTTCACTATTTTTTAATAATCATTAATCTTTAACTTGTCACTTGCCCGCCCCGAGCCGAGACGAGGGGTCTCTTGTTGCTTGTCACTTTTTACAAAACCTCGGGCGCCAGCGAAATTATCTTATTAAAACCCTTGTTTCTCAATTCTCTGGCCACCGGGCCGAAAATGCGCGTGCCTTTCGGCTCTTTGTCTTTAAGCTCAACAATCACGGCGGCATTGTCGTCAAAACGCACGTAAGAGCCGTCCGGCCGGCGGGTTTCTTTTCTGACCCGGACAATGACGGCATGCACCACGTCGCCTTTTTTCACCAGGCTGTGCGGGACGGCTTCTTTAACCGAAGCGGTAATCAAATCGCCCAGGCCGCCGTAGCGCCGCTGGTAGCCGCGCAAAACTTTAATACACTGGAGTTTTTTGGCTCCGGTATTATCCGCGACTCTTAACATTGTTCGCAATTGAATCATACAAAAACCAAATTAAGAATTTTTTTCTTGCTTGCCTAAAACCCGCCAGCGCTTTTGGCGGCTTAAAGGCCGGCATTCGGCAAAAACTACCCGGTCGCCCGCTTTAAATTCATTCTTTTCGTCATGAACTTTGTATTTTTTGGAAACCGCGTAACGTTTTAAATATTTGGGATGGAGCTTGGCGGTTTTAACTTCAACCACGATGGTTTTATCGCCCTTGGCTGAAACTACCAGTCCTTCAAATTTCCGCTTGATTATTTTTTGCGTTTGTTCTGGCATAGACCCCGTTAGAAATTATTTAGTAAAATGTATTTATTTAATAAATTTTTGATATTTTACAACCTGACCGTTAGAATTTTTAAAACAAATTTCTAACGGGGTAACGATTTCAATAAAAATAAAACTCGGGCGATGGTTTTTTTGGCTTCCCTCAATTCCCGGATATTTTTAATCTGATTGGAAGCAACCTTGAATTTAAGATCGCGCAATTTTTCCCGGGTTTCGCCCAAAATCTTTTGCCATTCTTTTTCCGATAAATTTTTTAATTCCTTGTAATCCATAATGAATTATTTGCTGATAAAAACGGTTTTAATCGGCAATTTATGAGCGGCCAGGCGCATCGCTTCTTTGGCCTCGGCCTCGGGCACGCCGTCCATTTCAAAAAGTATCCGGCCGGGCTGGATGACGGCGACATAATGGTCAACCGGCCCTTTGCCCGAACCCATGGTTGACTGCTCCCCTTTTTGCGTCACGGGCTTGTCGGGAAAAACTCTGATCCAAATCTTGCCGCCGCGCTTAATGAAGCGGGTCATGGCGCGCCGGGCGGCTTCAATTTGGCGGGCGGTCAGCCAGCAATTACCCAAAGCTTTCAGCCCGTATTGGCCGAAATTGATTTCCGCGCCGGCCGTCGCCTTGCCTTTCAAGACGCCTTTCTGCCATTTGCGATGTTTTATCTTTCTCGGTGAGAGCATAGTCTTTATTCTTTAATGATATTTTCTTTCTTTTTAAAAATTTCGCCTTTGTAAATCCAAACCTTAATGCCTAAAACGCCGTAAGTCGTTTGGGCCGCGCCTCGGGCATAGTCAATATCCGCCCTTAAAGTATGCAGGGGCAATTTGCCGGAACTTAAAGTTTCCGTGCGGGCGATCTCCGCCCCGTTTAAGCGGCCGGAAACCGTGATTTTGACGCCCTTGGCGCCGGCTTTTTCCACCCGGCCGATTGCCTGCTTCATCACTCGCCGAAAAGGCATTCTTTTTTCCAAATCAGCCGCGATTGACTGAACAATCAGGTCGGCGCAAAGATTCGGCTGGTCGATTTCTTTGATATTGACATTCAAGCTGCTTTTGGGATCTAAAAAATTCTTCTTGATTTTCTTTTTCAGTTCTTCTATGCCCTGGCCGCCGCGGCCGATAATCACCCCGGGCTTGGCCGAATAAATAATAACCGTGGTCGCCGCCGGCGTTCTTTCAATTTCAATCTGGGCGATGGCGGCGTCCTTCAATTCCTTTTTTAAAAATTTCCTGATTAAAATATCCTGCCGCAAAAATTTGGCGTAATCCTTCCGGGCAAACCATTTGGAATTCCAGGTATAAAGCTCGCCGAGGCGAAATATTTTTGGATGCACTTTATGTCCCACAAATTTAGAATTATTATTTATTAATTAACCGGTCTTGCGCTGGAAAAAACCCTTAAGAAAGCCCCGGCTCTTCTCTTTTTTGCCCGCTTCACCCGCAAAGCGAGGCGAGCCAGTATCGCTCTTGGCTTGGGAAGTGATTTTTAACGGCTCTTTTTTTATTTCATCGGGCTTGACGATTTTGGCGCCCGGCGCTTTGACTTCCTTGATTTCTGCGATTTTAATCTTCGCGCCCGGCGGCACGCCCAAAACCAATTCAATGTGGCTGGTCCCTTTGCGAATCGCCGCGGCCCGGCCGTGCGCCCGCGGCCGGAAACGTTTAATCACCGGCCCGGCGTTGACCAGGAATTTTTTTATGAATAAATCGTCTTTGTCAATTTGAAAATTATGTTCGGCGTTGGCCAGGGCCGAATTGATCAATTTGGCGACGGGCAAAACCGAAGACTTCCGGGTAAAGCGCAATAAATCCAAAGCGGCCAGGGCGGTTAAACCTTTAAGCTGATTAATTACCAATCGGACTTTTTTCGGCGAAATATGGACAAACCTGGCGCTCGCCCAAACTTCGGTTATGGCTTTTTTCTTTTTGGCCGAGCCGGCTTTTTGTTCCTGGTTTACCGAAGTTTCCGCCTTCTTTTTCTTTTCAACCGCTGGCTTTGGCTTTAATTGTTTATTATCTTTTTCCATACTAATTCACTATTTTACTAATTCACTATTTTACTTTTTCTCCGCCGCTTCCTGGGCTTTTTCCCTTTCGGCGGAAGCTTTATCCGCCTCGGCTTTAGCTTCTTCTTTGGCAATCTTGCCGCCGTGCGAAACAAACTTGCGGGTCAAAGAAAATTCACCCAGGCGATGGCCGACCATATTTTCCATAATTAAAACCGGAACATGAATTCGGCCGTTATGGACGCCGATAGTCTTGCCGACCATTTCCGGCGTAATCGTGCAGGCCCGGTCCCAAACTTTAATTATCGTCTTGTCGCCCGGCTTAAGATTTTTTATTTTCTTAAGCAGTTTTTCATTGACGTATGGCCCTTTTTTCAAACTTCTTGACATATGAGTGAGTAGTGAGTAGTGAGTAGTGAGTAGTGAATGCGGGATTAAGGCCCTACTCACTACAACCTGCTCACTACTTACTATCTATTTTTGCCTTTTATTCTTGCGGCGGCTAATAATAAATTTATCGGAATATTTATTCTTCTTTCTGGTTAAAACGCCCAGGGCCAGCTTGCCCCAAATCGTTTTCGGCGCTTTCAGGCCGATCGGATTATGGCCTTCGCCGCCGCCGTGGGGATGGTCAACCGGATTCATCGCTTTGCCGCGCACGGTGGGTCTCACGCCCAAATGGCGCATCCGGCCGGCTTTGCCGATTCTAATATGCCTGGCGTCGGGATTGGAAACCTGGCCGATCGTGGCTAAGGATTTTTTGGAAATCAGCCTGACTTCGGATGACGGCAGTTTAATATTGGCCCAGTCGCCTTCCACCGCCATTAATTTGGCCGCCGAGCCCGCGGTTCTGACTAATTGGGCGCCCTTGCCCGGCTCAATTTCAATTTCATAGACTAGCGAACCCAGGGGCAAAAATTCCAAAGGCATGCGGTTGCCGGCTTTATATTCCACTTGCTTTCTTGAAGAAATTATTGAATCGCCGATCTTTAAGCCGATTGGCGCGATAATATAAGATTTTTCGCCGTCCTGATACTGGATTAAAGCAATTCTGGCCCGGCGATTGGGGTCATATTCAATGGCTAAAACCGCGGCCGGCGCGTCAAACTTATACCGCTTATAATCAATTATCCGGTAATATTGTTTGGCGCCCCCGCCCTGATGGCGGACCGTGATTTTGCCCGAAGCATTGCGGCCGCCGGTTTTCTTTTTAATCCAGATTAAATTCTTCTCCGGGCGCTTGACGGTGATATCTTCAAAAGTATCAACCGAGGTTTGGCGGCGAGCGGGACTGGTTGGTTTGTAGATCTTAATCGGCATAGTTTAGCTTTTAGCTTTTAGCTTTTAGCTTATAGCTTTTAGATAATTTCTAATAGCTATAAGCTAAAGGCTATCAGCTGACTAGACTCCTTCATAAACTTTAATTTTATCTCCGGCTTTTAAAGTGACAATGGCTTTTTTCCAGGCTTTAGTTTTTCCCTGACGGCGGCCATAACGCACATTCTTGCCGGGAAAATTGCAAATATTTATTTTGACCGGATCAACGCGATAAATTGAACGAATCGCTTTTTTAACTTCAATTTTATTCATTTGGGAATTGACGGAAAAAATATACTTGTTTTGCGCGGCCAGATTGGTTCCCTTCTCCGTAATCAAAGGCTTTAACAAAACCCGAAAAGCGATTTGACTTTTTCCTTTAATTTCCCTGGACTTATCTTCCTTTTTTTCTTCCACCCGGGCATCTTCTTTTCCCGCGGGCTTTATCGCCTTATCTTCTTTTTGCGGCTTTTTGTCCTTTTTTTCTTCCGGCTTTTTAATTTTGAATTTGTCAAAAAATCCCATAGATTATTTTAAAAAAGTTTTTTCAATTTTGGCCAGCGAATCAATTGGCATTAATAAATATTTATGTCCCAAAACGGCTAAAACATTAAGGCTGTCGGCTTGGATTATTCCCAAAGACTCAAGATTGCGGCCGGCGCGGTATAATTTTTCTTCTTTTTGCGGCAAAACCAATAAAACGCTCTTCCGCTTTTTGGTCGCCTTGGCCTTTTTGGCTTGCGCGCTTTCGGTTTTTTTGGCCAGTTTGTTTTTCTTCTCGCGCAATTTCAAATTTAACAGAATTTGGAAAAATTTCTTGGTTTTGGCTTCGGCCAGCTCCAGATTGTCAACCAAAATTATTCTTTCATTTTTCGCCTTATCCGACAGGCACATTAACAAGGCTTTGCGCTTGGCTTTTTTATTGATCTTTAAGGAAAAATTCCTTTCGTTGGTCGGCCCGAAAGTGATGCCGCCGCCGCGCCATAAAGGCGAGCGGATTGAACCGTGCCGGGCCCGGCCCGTGCCTTTTTGGCGCCAGGGCTTTTTACCGCCGCCCCTTACTTCGCCTTTATTTTTGGTGTGCGCCAAAACCTGGCGGCGATTGGCCTGCTGGGCGACCACGGCCTGCTGAATCAATTCGGGTTTGGCCTTGATGCCAAAAATCGCCGGATTTAATTCCAAATCCTTGATTTTTTCGCCGGCTTGATTGTAGACGGTGGTCTTAGGCATGGCAGTTCATTAAAACATAAAAACATAAAAACAATCTTATTTAATGATTTGTTTTTATGTTTTCATGTTCTAGTGTTTTTTTATCATCGTTAAGCATCGATTCTTCAGCTTTTTCCGCCGTCATCGCCGGCGCTTCGGTTTCAATCACGATCTCGCCATCGCCGGCCAGCAATAAAAGATTGTTTCTGGCGCCGGGTAAAGCGCCCTTGACGAATATTTCATTGTTTTCGGGATTTATTTCCACCACTTCCAAATTCAAGACTGTCACCTGGCTGTCGCCCATCTGGCCGGGCATGCGCCGGCCTTTTAAAACATGCTGGTTACCGCCCGCCCCGATGGAACCAGGCATCCTTAACTGGTCTTTATGGCCGTGGGTGGCCGGACTGCCGTGAAAACCATGGCGCCGAACCACACCCTGAAAACCCTTGCCTTTGGACAGGCCAGTGACTTTCACCATATCGCCTGATTGAAAAACCTGGCTGGTAATCTTGCTGCCTAAAGCCAGTTTGGCGGCTTCCGCTTCGGGAATTCTAAATTCTCTTAAATATCTAAAGTTGCCCAGCTTTTTTAAATGGCCGGTTTGCGGCTTATTTATATTCTTGCTTTTTTTTAAGCCAAAACCCAGCTGAACCGCCGAATAACCGTCGTTTTTTTCCGTCTTTATCTGAACAACCACGCAAGGCCCGGCTATGACTTTAGTCACGGGAATAACCGCGCCGTCCGGGGCGAATTTCTGGGTCATCTCCATTTTTTTCGCTAAAATAAACTTCATATTTTTAGCTTATAGGAATTTTTACCTACTTCCTGCAAGCTGCAAGCTGCTTCCTAGATAAATAAAAATCTGCCTCAAAAAGCCAGATAAAAAGCGGCTGGCGAATTGTTCGGCTTAATTTTGGAAATTTTTCTAATCTCCTTTAATAATCGCTTGAAATTATAGAGGTTTTCCCTGGGGATCTTTCTCTATATTTCCAAAGACTATATATTTCAAACTATTGCAGGGAGTAGTCTATAGCCTACAAGCTACAAGCTACTCCCTACAAGCTATCTTAGGCCATTTTTATTTCCACGTCAACCCCGGCCGGCAAATTCAGGCTGGTTAGCGAGTCAATGGTCTTGGGCGTGGATTCCAGAATATCCAGCAAACGTTTGTGAATTCGCATTTCATACTGCTCGCGGGAATCCTTATGAACAAAAGACGATTTCAAAACCGTGTACTTTTTCTTTTCCGTCGGCAAAGGAATAGGGCCCAAAATTCTGGCCCCGGTGCGCTGGACCGTTTCCATAATCGTCTTGGTGGACTGATCAATGATTTTATGATCATACGCCCGGATTTTGATTCTGATTTTTTGCTTGCTTTCTTCCGGTTCTTCCCCTTTGGCGCGGGGAGCAATCGGGACTTTCTTAATGGCTGCCATGTGATTGGTAGAGACGAGGCAATGCCTCGTCTCTACAATTATATAATTTACTTAATAATCTTAGTGACCACGCCGGCGCCGATGGTCTTGCCGCCTTCGCGGATGGCATACTTCTGCTTTTCTTCCAAAGCGACCGGTTTAATCAGGGTGATCTTCAAGCTGACGGTATCGCCCGGCATCACCATTTCCGCGCCCGCGGGCAATTCCACATCGCCGGTGACATCGGCCGTGCCGATGTAAAATTGCGGCTTATAGCCCTTTAAAAACGGGCTGTGGCGGCCGCCTTCTTCCTTGGTTAAAATATAGGTTTCGCCCTGGAATTCCGTATGAGGCGTAATGCTGCCGGTTTTGGCTAAAACCTGGCCACGCTCAACATCTTCTTTTTTGGTGCCGCGCAGCAGAATGCCCGCGTTATCGCCGGCCCGGCCTTCATCCAAAGATTTATTGAACATTTCAATGCCAGTGACCACGGTTTTGGCGGTCGGATTCAAGCCGACTAATTCAACTTCGTCGTTTAATTTAATGAGGCCTCTTTCAATCCGGCCGGTCACGACCGTGCCGCGGCCTTCAATGGAAAAGATGTCTTCAATCGGCATTAAAAACGGTTTTTCCGTGTCGCGGACCGGTTCGGGAATGTAGGAATCAACGGCCTCCAGTAATTCCTGAATGCATTTGGTCGCTTCGGGATCTTTGGGATTCTCCAAAGCCTTTAAGGCTGAACCGCGAATGACCGGAATCTTATCGCCGGGATAATTATATTTCTTCAGCAAATCCCGGACTTCTTCTTCCACTAAATCAATCAATTCCGGGTCTTTGACCTGATCAACCTTATTTAAAAAGACCACCATCGCCGGCACGCCGACTTGGTAGGCCAATAAAATATGTTCGCGCGTTTGCGGCATCGGGCCGTCCGTGGCGGCCACTACTAGAATGGCGCCGTCCATTTGCGCCGCGCCCGTTACCATGTTTTTAACGTAGTCGGCGTGGCCCGGGCAGTCAATGTGGGCGTAATGCCGCTTGTCGGTTTCGTATTCCACGTGAGCGGTCGCGATCGTAATGCCTCTTTCCCTTTCTTCCGGCGCGTTGTCAATCTGGTCGACACTTTTTTGCTGGGCTTTCATGCCCTTGGCATTCATGTAAGCCAAAATAGACGCGGTCAAAGTAGTTTTGCCGTGGTCCACGTGGCCGATGGTGCCCACATTCAAATGGGGCTTGGTGCGTTCAAATTTGTCCGCCATAATTGTTTTTTCCTTCTTTCGCGATCTTTTGTGAGCCAGCCCCATGAAGGATAGATAGAGCGGATCGCTTTTATTTTTTAATAATAAAAATTGCTTATTAAGTATAAATTACTCCTTGAGTATATAACAATTTAATGAAAGTTGTCAACCCCGCACCTATTTTACTCTCATCCAATTCTAATAATTTATGCCTTAAATTAGAGAAAAAATTGGTCAGTTAAATTAAAAATAATCAGTAAAAATAGGTGCGAGGTCAAGACTAATCAATCGGTTCAAAAAAATAATTATCTTCTTCAACTACTGGTTTTTGATCATTATTGGCTTTAATTAGCGATTTTTCCTGCTTAGTAAAAATGTCTTTTGGTCCGCTGATCAAGCTTTCATAGCGAGAAATTGGCATAATCACATAAGCCGGATTGCCGGCCTCGTCCAAAACCACGCAGTTATCTCCGGTTTTGTTGATTAAGCTTATAATTTTCTTTATTGATTCGGACATGTCTGTATTTAAATTAAAATTTTATTTATTAACCGCGAAAATATTAAAGTTTATTTTAATTAAAAAGGAAAAGAACAAAAGAACATTAAAACAATAGAACAAACTTATTTATTTTTTGTTCTTTTGTTCTCTTGTTTTAATGTTCTTTTGTTGATTAAGCCAATGATTTTCTTTAATGACTCGGACATTTGAGTAGTTTAGGTTGTTAGGTGGTTAGCCCGCCTCGACTCGCCGGGAATAGTCAATGGAAAGTCGGGGCGAGGCGGGGTGGTTAGGTTGTTAGTTAGATAGGTTATTAGATAAATGAGTTTTCTCAAGCCCTTGTCCCTTATCACTTGTCACTTGTCACTTGTCACTTACTTTCTCCCCGTCCTCTTCTCTTTATCGCCTTTAATCGCTTCCGCCACGTTGCCGGGCACTTCGGCGTAATGGTCAAATTCAATATTGTAAGACGCCCGGCCCTGGCTCATGGAGCGCAATTCCGTCGCGTAGCCAAACATTTCAGCTAAAGGCACTTTGGCGTCAATGACTTTAACCTGGCCGCGGTCGCGCATTTCTTCAATTTGGCCGCGCTTGGAATTCAAATTGCCGATGACATCGCCCATGAAATTCTCCGGCGTAATCACTTCCACTTTCATGACCGGCTCTAAAATTATCGGCGTGGCGCGCCGGACGGCTTCCTGTAAAGCCAGGGAGGCGGCAATCTTAAAAGCGGCTTCGGACGAATCAACTTCATGGAATGAACCGTCAAAAACCGTGCATTTAATGTCAATTAAAGGATAGCCCGCGATTACGCCTTTACTCGCCGCTTCTTTGGCGCCTTTTTGAATCGCCGGAATAAATTCGCGGGGAATCAAACCGCCTTTAATGTCATCTTCAAATTCAAAGCCTTCGCCCCGGGCTTTGGGCTCAACCCTCAGCCAGCAATGGCCGTATTGGCCCTTGCCGCCGGATTGGCGGATGTATTTGCCTTCCGCTTCGGCCTGGCCCTTGATGGTTTCTTTGTAAGCGACCTGGGGCTGGCCGACATTGCATTCCACTTTGAATTCCCGCTTCATTCTTTCCACTAAAACTTCCAGATGCAATTCGCCCATGCCGGCAATAATCGTCTGCATGGTTTCTTCATCGCCGTGAACCTTGAAAGTCGGGTCTTCTTCGGCCAATTTAGACAAAGCCATACCCATCTTTTCCTGATCGGCTTTGGTCTTGGGCTCAATGGCCACGGAAATTACCGGCTCGGGGAAAACAATTGATTCCAAGACGATCGGCTGGTCTTCGGCGCAAAGGGTATGGCCGGTAAAAGTGCTTTTTAAGCCGACCGCGGCGGCGATTTCGCCGGCATAAACTTCTTTGACGTCTTCGCGGTTATTGGCGTGCATGCGGACAATCCGGCCGATTCTTTCTTTTTCGCCGGCGGAAGAATTTAAAACATAAGAGCCGGCTTCCAGCTTGCCTGAATAAACCCGGAAAAAACAAAGTTTGCCGACAAACGGATCGGTCGCGATTTTAAAAGCCAAAGCGGTAAAAGGCTCGTCGTCGGAAGCGCGCCGCAACTCTTCAGTTTCCGGGCTTTTGGGATGAAAGCCTTTGACCGGCGGAATATCCAAAGGACTAGGCAAATATTCGCAAATCGCGTCCAAAAGCAGCTGCACACCCTTGTTTTTCAAAGCCGAACCGCACATAATGGCCATGATCTGGTTATTGATCGTGGCCTGGCGCAAAACTCTCTTTAAATCCGCCAATTCAATCGTCTGGCCGTCCAGATATTTATTCATCAAATTTTCATCGTGCTGGACAATCGCTTCAATTAATTCGTGGCGGTATTTCTCGGCTTTTTCTTTCAAATCTTCGGGGATTTCGGTTTCATCATAATCCTTGCCTAAATCGTCATGGTAGACCCAGGCCGTCTTAGTCAACAAGTCAACCATCCCTTTAAGGCTGCTTTCCGAACCGATCGGCAATTGAATCGGATAAGCGTTGGGCGTCAATCGTTCGCGGATGCTTTCCAAATCTTTATAAAAATCCGCGCCCGTGCGGTCCATTTTATTGATAAACCCGATTAAGGGCACTTTAAATTTTTCCGCCTGATGAAAAACGGTTTCCGATTGCGGCTCCACGCCGGCCACGCCGTCAAAAACCACCACGCCGCCGTCAAGCACCCTTAAAGAGCGCTGGACTTCGGCGGTAAAATCAATATGGCCCGGGGTGTCAATTAAATTAATCCGGCATTTTTTCGCTTCATCGCCCCGCGGCGCCCAAAAGCAAGTCGTGGCCGCCGAGGTGATGGTAATGCCACGTTCGCGTTCCTGGTCCATCCAGTCCATTTCCGCTTCGCCTTCATGAACTTCGCCGATCTTGTGCTTTTTTCCGGTGTAAAACAAAATACGCTCGGAGACCGTGGTCTTGCCGGCGTCAATGTGGGCGATAATGCCGATGTTTCGGGTTCTTTCTAAGGAGTATTCTCGGGGCATAAATCATTAAAACATGAAAACACAAGAACATAAAAACAAATTATTAAATGAGATTGTTTTTATGTTTTAATGTTCTCGTGTTTTTATATTTTCTTAATAACAATCAGCCCTAAAAAGCCTCAATTAACGGGCAAAATGCGCAAACGCTCGATTCGCTTCGGCCATGCGATAGACGTCCTGGCGCTTTTTAATGGCCGCGCCTTCTTTGTTGGAAGCGGCGATCAATTCCTCGGCTAATTTCTGGCTCATGGGCGCGCCTTTTTTAGCCTTGGCCGCGGCAATCAGCCAGCGATGGGCCAAAGCCAGCCGCCGGTTGCCGACGACGGCGATGGGAATTTGATAATTGCCTCCGCCGATGCGCTTTGACTTGACTTCCACTTCCGGACCGACGTTTTTTATGGCCAAATCAAAAGTCGGCAGAGGGTCTTTTTTGGTTTTTTCCTTGATTATTTCAAAGCAATCATAAACCACTCTTTGGGCGGTGGCTTTTTTACCCCGCCGCATGATATGATTGATGAATTTGGCAATGCCAACGCTATGGAATTTCGGATCGGGAGTAATTTTTCGTTTTGGAGTTTTTCCGCGCATGGTTAGGTAGTTAGGTAGTTAGGTGGTTAGCCCGCCTCGACTCGCCGGGAATAGTCAATGGAAAGTCGAGGCGAGGCGGGGTGGTTAGGTTATTAAATAAATGAGTTTTACCAAGTCCTTGTCTCTTATCTCTTGCTTGCCCGCCGAAGCCTGAAAGGCGGAGGCGGGTCTCTTGTCGCTTGTCTGCCCCGAGCCGCGCGAGGGGTCGCTTATTTCTTGGCCGGCGTTTCTTTGGAATACTTGGCCCCGTAAAGGCTTCTCCCCTGGCGCCGATTTTGCACGCCAGTAGTGTCATAAACGCCGCGCACGATATGATAGCGCACGCCCGGCAAATCCTTGACCCGGCCGCCGCGCAATAAAACAATGGAGTGTTCCTGTAGATTATGGCCTTCGCCCGGGATATAAGCCGTCACTTCCATGCCGTTGGACAGCCGGACTCTGGCAATCTTGCGCAAAGCCGAGTTCGGCTTTTTCGGGGTCATGGTCGTGACTTTGACGCAGACGCCGCGCTTAAAACCGGAACCTTTCGGATTTTCTTTCTTGGTCCGGCGCAGGGTATTGGCGACTAAAAGCAAAGCCGGGGTTTTGGACTTTTTCGGCTGGGATTTGCGCTTTTTTCTGATTAATTGGTTGATTGTAGGCATAGTTTAGCGAGATAGGCAAGATAAGCAAGATAAGCAAGATAAGACCAAGGTTTAACTCTTATCTTGCTTATCTTGCTCGCCACGCTTCGCTGAGTCTCGATTCCGATCCGAAGCGGACGGTCGGAAGCGGGCTGAAAACTTATCTTGCTTGTAAAGGGTGATAAAAACTCGCCTTGCGGCAGAGTTTATTATATAGAGATATACTAACGGATAATTTCGCGAAAGTCAAGGGTTTGGAGTTATAACCCAAAAAGACTCAAAAATACGGCAAAAATATAAGTAATAATCCAGCCAATATAAGAGCTGAATAAAAAGACAAGTAAAATTGAAGCTAAAAGACCCCAGCGCGCCATAAACATCGGATTGCCCAGCGGCGTTCGGCTGACAAAAATAAAAACCGGCTTAAAGGTCATAAAAAAATTAAAGCCGTCAAAACCGGGCAAGGGCATCAGGTTAAAAACCGCCAAAACGATATTGACTTGCAGCAGGGCGTAAAAAAATAAAATACCCAGATTATTATCTCCCAGCCCCAAAAACTGAATCGCCAGTTTTAAAACCAAGGCGGCCATCACGGCTAAAATTAAATTGGTCAAAATGCCGGCCAGGCAAACCCAGCGGTAAGCGCCCGCGCCGCCGCGCAAATTCGCGGCATTGACCGGCACGGGCTTGGCCCAGCCGAAAAGAAAGCCGCTTTGCGAAAGCATCAAGACAACCGGCACTAAAATTGAACCGACCGGGTCAATGTGGACAAGGGGGTTAAACGACAGCCGGCCCGAGAGTCTGGCGGTATTGTCGCCGAAAAAGTCGGCCGTCCGGCCATGGGCGATTTCATGTAAAATCACCGAAGCCATGAAAGCCGCGATATAAATGCCAAATAGTATTCCTTCCATATGCGGGTATTATAGCACGGGGCTTGATTTTTTTAAAGATGTCTGATAATATAGATAAATACCGCAAATTAAACCCATTAGTCAGTTAAAATAAGGGGTAAAAGCACCAAAATCCAAGCACCAAATTCCAAACCCGCCTGCCTCGCCATTGCCTTGGATTATTTAATAAACATTTTAATCCGATTTTAATGGGTTTATCTGTAAAAAATGTAAACGGCATGGCGAGTTTGGAATTTGTAATTTGGAATTTATAATTTTAGACCGTTGAATAATTCAATTTATCCGCGTTAATCCGCGTATTTATCCGCGTCTATCCGTTTCTACGGCTCTAAATTAAGCCAAACATGAAATTAGTGCGAGCTATTAAAAATAATTAATCAACGCTCTCAATTTATGCTTTTTAAAAAAATAAACACTAGTCTTAAATCTTACTAATTAGTCGTTAAAAATTGATAACTTTACTTCTCTATGCCCAACTGCGATCTCTGCGGCCGGGAGCCTTTGAAAGGCAACGCGGTTTCCCACTCAAACGCCAAAACCATCCGCCGGCAAAAGCTGAATCTGCAAAGCAAGAAAATTAACGGAAAAAAAATGCGCGTCTGCGCCCGCTGCATCAAGACTTTGATCAAACCGGCCCGCAAAAAGAACAAAAAGTCCGAGGCGGCGAAATAAAAAACTGTAGAAACAAGGTTCTGCCTAATTTTTACAGTTTTTTTATTAACAAACTACATAATGCAAATATTCTATAGTTTTATTCGCTTTATAATCCCTATTTTCAGGCTTGTCTGCCCTAAAACGGCTATATTCTTTCGTAAAATGCCCATATTTGCCCCGCAGGCTCATTATTTCCTTGATATCGCCCAAAGTCATCAAGCCCTCATTGTTATAGCTTAAAAAGATATATTTTGCTTTTGCTTTCAAAATTAAGTCTTTAAAAGCTTTTTTAACTTGTGATTTTGAACAATAAAGCGATTTTTGATCTTGATAATCCCTTAAGCCGGTTTTTCCGTGGATTTTTGGATTGTCATATCTGGCGATAGTTTCAAGCAGATGATAATTTGTCGCATATTGCCGGTGATTATACGGTGGATCCAAATATAAAATATCACCCTTCACTTTTTTAGACACTTTATTTATATCCTCATTAAAAACTTTATGATCTTTTTCGTTGATTATCAGCTCGGCGGGTTTTAAAATTAAATTATTTTGCGCGCTTTTCTTCAGCTTTTTCAAAAAAGCGCCGTAAACGGAAGCCGTGTTTGCGTATTTATCAATTGATTCAACTAAACTGGTAATTAAAAAATAATATTCATCATCAGAAATCAATTTTTCTTTTTTCCAGTTTTCAATCTTTTGGCGAATTGAATCACATCTCATTCCGTTTTCATCCGAAAAATATTGTCGTTTCTCATTCTTATTTTTAGTTCCACCGAGACAATAATTTTTATAAATAAATCCTTTTACACCTTTTAAATTTGATAGAAACTCGCAAACAAATTTTTTCCTATTTTTTATTTCAATATTTTCCAATTCAAAAATTTCTTTTACAAGTTTTGAAAAAGACAACTCCTTATGATTGCCGATATAGTGCCTATTTAAAACATAACTATAATACTGAATGTCGTTTGCGATAATTTTATAACCTTTTGTTTTAAAATACCTTCCCACAATTCCAGTCCCCGCAAACAAGTCGCAAAAAGTATCGCCGTTTTTATCAACTACTTTATTTATGGATTCCTCCAAAAATTTTAACAACGATAATTTACTGCCGATATAATTCATAATTTTAGTTATGCAATAGAATTACAAAACAAGGCACTTTATAATTTTTCTCACCAAGATTTTTATGTTTGTAGGTAAAATTGATTTCAAGCGGATTATTCAAATCAGTTTTATTTATAATTTCTCTTATTTTATCAATTGAAACATCTTCATCAATATAAACAACCAATAATCTCGGATCAGCTCCGAATCTGCCCTCATCTTGGTATTTATAAAGATATTCTGCAACAAGCTCGGGTTTTTTGATTGCCACTTCCCGCCATTCATCTTTAAAATGTCTTTTAAATTCGTTTGTCGGACTTTTTGCGACTTTTTGATCAAAAGAAACTCCATTGATAAAGAAATCAACGCCCCGCCTATGGTTTAATGTCGGCAAAATATTATTATTTTTTTCAAAAATCAATGTTTCTATAAAATCATTCCTAACGGTGTTGATTTCTTTTATTCGCCTATATTTTACCGCGGCAACTTTCACTTTTTCATCTTTAACAAATCCATTTTCTTTTTCAGAATTTACTCGTTGCACAAACTCATCAAAAGCACCTTGTGAAAATGGCCATGCAATATCGCCCAACTTCAATGACTGCCATTCCTTGATAAGCACATCCATTGCATTGTCAGCTTCTTTTCCGCTTTTGTATTTTTCTGTTTCCTTAAAAATATCCCTGATTATTTTTTTACTTTCCTCATAATCCCAGCTATCAACAACAGCTTTCCAGAGTTCCTTTGTTTCTAGAACCAAAACCTTTTTACCCTCATTTTGTCCACGACTAATGGTTTTAAATTTTAGAGAAGGTATCGGCTTTATATCGTTTAATCGCAATAAATATTCCGTTGCTTTTTCTTGGCTACCGATAATTTTTCGCGCCAGATCATCTGATAATTTTGATTTGATGTATTCCATAATTATTTTTTGAAAATTAAAATATACTCATGTTTAAAAATATAATAATCGCTTGAAAGCGCACGGTATCGCCAAATCGCTTCTTTATTCTGTTTAGCTCGATTGCCAGCCATATTCTTAATTATAATACTTTTCAATGTTAATCCCAATTTTTGCCCTTCATTTAAACAATAAAATCCTAAGGGTATCCATTTGCCAGCCGTGTATTTGTCGCCGATGACAATTACTAAATACCTGCCTTTCTCTAAAATTTCAATTGTATTTTTTAAAACATCTGAAAATTTTTCCAAAAACTCTTTAAGTGATTTGGCGTTTGACAAATCATCTTTTAAGTCACTGAATTTAATTATATCGGCATAAGGCGGATGCAAAATTGCCAATTGAATATTTTTTCTTTTATGATTTTTTAAAGATTCTTTCACTTTTTCAAAAATTTCCGCTTTCGTACTGTCGCCGATAAATAAATCGGAAAAATTATTTTTTGTTTCAATATTTTTTCCGACATAATCAACAAGTTTTTGCTGGATATCTATGCCGATAAAGTTTCTGCCTAAAGATTCCGCTTCGTAAGCGGTCGTGCCACTCCCCAAAAACGGGTCAAAAACAATTTCATTTTTCTTTGTGTATCTTAAAATAAATTGACGCGGAATTTGCGGAATAAAATTTCCGTGATAGAATCCATTATGCTTTCCTGTCTTGTCTCTTTCCGGGATAACCCAAAGACTGTCAGTTAAAATTTCTGACTCTTTCCAATTAGCCAAATTTAAATCATTAAAAATTGGCATAATTATTTTATTAAGTTATCAGCGACAAATTATCTAAATACTTAAATTTTTTGGTCGGGCTGGCGGGACTTGAACCCGCGGTCTCCCCGCACCAAACTTGCGAATTAGTTTATTTTAAATCCTTGGTTTATTGGCGCAAATACCGCCTTCGGCTGGATTATTAAAATTCATGAAAAATTATCAGTTTGGTGCGGGGCAAGCTTGCGCCTTTGTGTTTTAAGGTCGGGCTGGCGGGATTCGAACCCGCGACCTCATGCACCCCATGCATGCGCGCTAGCCAGCTACGCTACAGCCCGGAAAGCCCGACCTTAAAACGCAATAAATTTTGTATCTTTACTTACCCAAGATTACTAATGCAAGCGCGATAGCCAACGGAATTTACCCCGACCCCGAACGACTTGTCCGCCGAAGCCTGAAAGGCGTAGACGGAAGTGAGGAGAGGGGAAGGGGCTACAGCCCGATAAATAACAGTTAACAATTGACAGTTAACCGCTAATCACATAATAGCAATATAGTACAGGAAAATCAAATTGTAAAAGCAGCCAAATAAGGCTGCTTAAATTCAAGAACTCCACTTGATTGGCCGATGTTTTGGCTTATTTTCAGCCAGCCATGCCAGCTAAATTGGCGCTTGAAGCATATTACTACGCTTGGGCGCGAAATCAGCTGTTTTTGGCCTTTGGGATTGCAGGCTTGCCGCCACAGCGGCAAACCGATATAAATCCCTACTTCTGAAGGTTGTCCCAAAACTTATGCCAACCAAAAGTTGTGAAGTTCGCTATTATTATAGCATGGCCGGATTTTTTGGTCAAAAAAAGAGCCCAAGGATAATTCCGAGGGCTTTTCTGGCGCCAAGAACTTTTAAGCGGAAAAATTCATAAATCTTGCCGCTTCAATTCTGCCGGCGGACTCAAAAGGACAAACGGCTTTGCCGCGCGGCCGCAAAAATAAGCATTCGGCCACGCAGCCGCCGGTTTGGCGATGGCGAAGCAAGCTTTCGCACCCCGCCAGAACCGCTTCGCCGTCTCTTTGAATAATTTCAATAAAATGATTTTTGCCGCCGTGATGAGGGCAATAAATCATTTGCGTTTCCGCCATGGCTGTTACCTCCGGATTATTATCAACTGCCATTGTTTGAAACCTCCTGCCTCGGCTTGAAAATAAACAAAAAACTGGCCATTTTGCAGGTCAGTCATTAGTTTAAATAATAATCAAACTAACTAACCTGCCAGGTCAGTAAAAAAGAAGCTAAAAAAGAATTTCTCTGTTCGCGTTTTTGTCATAGGATATGGTCAGTATAGCGCGGGGCAAAGAGGCTGTCAAGGGACTATTTAGGTTGGTAGGGCGGTAGGTTGGCCCGCCCGCAACGCTTCGCGTAGCGATGCGGGCGGGCCAACCTACCGCCCTAAACAAAAAAAGACCAAGCCAAACGACTTGATCTTTAATTAAAGAACAGCGCTAAACGCCAAGAACCGCGAGATCCGCTTTAATAGCGGCCAAATGCCTGGCCAGCTTGTCCCGCTGCGGCAAAAGGCATTGCTTAACGGCCAGGCAAACCTCGGCTTTCAGTTTTTCCGGATTAAATTGAGAATTTTGAGCCTCCGGCCAGAGACAAAAAATCATGAACTTCAGCTCCCAGGAAAAACCGCCGTTGCTTTTGCTTTTCACCCGCAAATTGACGGCCTCGGCTTGCCGGCAGATTGAATAATCCCAGCTTCCCCGGGGCAAATCAATCAGGCAGACGCCGGCTAAAATCCGCCGCTGGCGCGAAGTCAGTCCGGCGCTTACTTCCGGCGGAACTTTGATGTTGATTCCGCCTTTGATTTCCCAAGACATCGCCAGGCTCAATCGGCCCGATAAGCCGGGCGGAATGACAGCCGGCGCCAAATCGTTAAAGATGCCGGCTTTCAGCGGCGCTTGAGCCAATTGGCGAAGCAAACTGACCGCCAGTCCGGCCGAAGCCCGCAATTCAAAAAAGCGCGTCTGCCGCCTCACCCGCTTGCCCGAGTCGGCGCCAAAAATATGATTGTTTATCCGCGCCCAAAGCCGCTCCATCTCCGAAACATACTGATGCAGTAAATCCAAAAGTTCTTCGGCCGAATATTCCCGGCCGCCTAAAACCGCAGTTCTTTCCATTATTTTTCCTCCTTTTTGACCGGGGAACAAAAATGAATCACCCCTTTGGGAATCAGCTGGCCGCACTTATCGCATCTGGCGGGAGCATTTTTCATCTCTCGGACAAACCAAATAATTCCGATTGCCCAAATAACCACTGCCGCGACAATAACCTTTACCATGGTTCACCTCCTTGTTAAAGAACTTTCTTTATTTTACCTTTCAAACAAAACAGCCTTCCGGCGGAAGACTGACTGGTATTTATCTAACTTGTTTTTTTAGCTAAATACAAGTAAACCTTCCGCCCGAGGGCGCAAGCAGCAACCGGCCTAAAAGCAGGTTTTTTGCGGAAAGTTTAGTCATAATTTAAGTTTAGCAAATTACCAGGTTTTGTCAATATTTTGTGTTAGATCGGTAGGTTGGTAGGTCGGCAGGTTGGCAGGGACATTATTGACTCTTCCTGCCATTCTACCGACCTACTGACACCGACCTAAAAAAAGACCGGCCAGTAGATACCGGCCGGTTGGCAAAGAGCGGGACAAATTAGGCTTAATCGCGAATAAAATCCAGCCGAATATCCAGGCCTTGGAATCTTGCAAAAAAATCAACCGTCGCTTTAAGCACAGCGATCGGCAAATCCTTATCCTCTCCGACTGACATTTTTACCTGCCGCCTGTTCCCCTCGCAAAAGCTCCACTGTAAATCATAGCGGAACGACGGCACTTCGCTCTTTCTTTGAATGTTCAGATAATGAGACAAAAGAACCGCGCCGTTAAGATGGACGCCGATTGCTTCCAGCATTTTCCGGCAAGCCAAGATTACCGCGCCCGCCTGATTTTTTTCTTCCGCCGCGGCGATTTCCGTTTGGCCGTTTTTCCCCAGATAATAAAGCCTTACCTGATAAGGAATATCGCTTTTTGAGGAAAAACCGCTTTCACAACCCAATACTACAACTTCTATTCCCATGGCTTTTTACTCCTTTTTTTGACAAAGACCAAACCTCAATATTAGAGCGTTGATTAATTGTTTTGAATAGCTTATATAAGGGATGATTAGGTAAGAAGGCTTGAGACGGCTTAAGAGGGTTAGAAGGCGGGAAGGCGAAGAAGGTTTGAGAAGGCAAAGAGGTTTAAGAGGGGGGATCCTCTTAAGCCCTCTTGATCTTTCTGCCCTCTTGCCCTCTCAAGCCGTCTGACGCCCTCTTAACCCCTCTAGAAACAATTATTCAGCGGTCTAAATATACTAAAAAAGTCCGCCGGAGCGGACTGCTTTCATCGTCTGGTTATTTTCTAGTTGCGAAAGCTTCCGCCCCAAGGCTGGCTGATAATAATGCCGATAATAATGATGTTTCTGGCGGAAGTCATATTGGTATATTGGTAGCTTACTTCAAACTTTAAATATTGTCAAATTCCTGCGGCAGGCTCATATTTCAAGACTAAAGTTAATTAAACTATCCTTAATTTTTTGGTCATCAGCCGCGAAACCGGGCAAAAAATCAATTTCTTCCTCGTAATTAACATCGGCGAAATACCCTAATTGTTCCCGAAAAATCCTCTCATTGAATTCACCGGCGAAAATTTCGCGGGCTCTTTTTGTTATTTTATCCAGGGAATGATACTGATTGATGATAAAATACAGATCAACGTAATCCTTCCATTTCGCCCGCCGGCCCAAAGCATAGGCTTTCATGGCCGCCAGGGTAAGCAGGTCGGGCATTTTTAAAAAATCGCCCAGCCGCTTTGAAAATTCAATTTTAAAAGGATAAAAATAAAAAGTAAATTGAACCTGGCCGATAAAAAAAGTAAACTGCCCTTCTTCATCCACATAGACCTTATTAATTCGCCGGGATTCCTTTGACACTATTTTTTTTATTTT
>Ga0209541_10002728_pt1 | contig 33140 bp, 40 predicted proteins | sample RifCSPlowO2_01_FD_184027 | JGI IMG/M metagenome (GOLD analysis project Ga0209541, IMG submission 184027) | Groundwater microbial communities from Rifle, Colorado - Rifle CSP2_plank lowO2_0.1 (SPAdes) (version 2) | ecosystem: Environmental > Aquatic > Deep subsurface > Groundwater | place...
GAAGAAGTTGGCTGAGAGGATGGGTGTAGTATACGGTTATTATTGCATGCCACTTTTACCATAGTTTCCGTAACCATATCAACCAAACCTCCTATAGAAAAGGCCGAGAAGGCTGCCGGACTGCAGGCTGAACAAGGCAGCCTCTATTGGAGTTATCCCAATCTTCCTGCTTAACCCAAGATGGATCCTGTTATTATACCATTCCATAAACTCGTTGAAGGAACCAAACTTTTCCCTGTTCTCCTCGTATGTCCTGAACCACCTCTCATTCTTGCCGTTTGTTTGAGGATGGTTTCTCCTGGATGGTATGTGCCTTATTCCGCGCAAAACAAGGAACTTCTCAAATTCACTGAATCCCCTTACCCCATCTTTGCCAAACTTGTTGGCATAGAACTGGGATCCCCTGTCTGTATTGGCCTCCCTGATTGAAGAGCTGTAACTTTCAGCTGCCTCTATTGCTTTATCCATAAGCTGCATGGATGCTTCTGCTGTTGCAGAGTCAAATTCACCGCCGCACAGGAGCATTCTGGATGCATCGTCCTCCACTACACAAACCTGCTTCCCTGGAAACGCTTTGCTTTCATGCCAGTCCAGATGTACAAGGGAGAAAGTGTGATCCCTGATATACAACCTGTATTTCCTCTGCGCTTTCTTTTTCAGGTCTTCATGGCTGATTCCTTTGGCCAAAAGGTGCTTATGCACCTTTCCATATGGGATGTCTCGCCCATAATATTTTGATATGTAGAGCCTTATGCTGACAGCTCCACACAGCCTGCTTTCCCTGAGCGCTTTGTCTATAAGTTCTCTATCGGTCTCTAGAAGCCCTGTCCTTGGTCTCCTAGCCTTGACCAGTTTTGGTATTGCGCCTGTCATTCTGTACTCTGCTTTTATCTGCTGGAACCTTCTTACACCTATCCCGCAGATAGAAGCCAAATCTTTATTCTTTTTGGCTTCCTGCTTTAAAGCCCACCCGAGTTTCCCTTCTTTGAGTTTGACCATCTTAAGAAACTCAAGGAGCTCGTTTTTATTGGAGAACCTGCCTTGTATAACTTCCGAATACCTCAAGAAATAGGGGTGAAACAATTTCCGTATACTACAATCCTATTCGAGAATAAAAAACTATTTAAGCCCCAGGCCTATATATAAACCATGGAAAAATGGATTGAAGTCAACGGGAAAATGATGGATTCTGTCGAGTTTGCAAGATTTATCAGGGAACAGACTGAACCAGAAATTGAAGAAATGGAAAATAACCTTATTGCTGAAGAAAGGAAAAACAGACTAAGATTGCAGCAGCTTGCGTAAGCCTTCTATCGTTGTTATAAATATTGGCGTTCTATACCCTCTGGTTTTGTTTACAGTGTTATACGCTTCTACCATTTTCTCTGAGGCCATTGTTTTCCTATTAAAAGACAGGATTGTCTCAACACTCGCAACAGAAGCAGAAGCAACTATACGGAGATCGTTGTTTATCCTCTTGTGCTGGTCTTTTGATAAGTGACATGCAACTTGGGCATATTGTCTTGTTAAATCGAGTATTCTGTCAGACAAGCGTATCACTCCCTGTTTCGTTTCGTTGTAAATAATTCTCAGCTTTTCAGAGTCATCTCTTTTTCCCCGGCTACGAAGAAAATCACAGGCTTTGTTTACTTCCCTCTCAATAGGATCACATGACTGGACAAAATATTTTTTTGAAATATCCTGCAATATTTTTCTTATATCTTCCTTTTCAGCAGCCTCTATATAGATCGAAGTGTCGATAAGAATCATACAACAGTATTGAGCGCAATATCTAATAAATCGTGTCGCTCGATGTGGTTATTTTCCGGGATTTAAGGCCTAAATGCCAAAGGACCTCAAGGCTGACCCAAATGCCTTTATCCCTCTCCCAACAGGAAAACTCGGCCTGAGAATAACAGGGGTGAAAATCAGGGAAGATGGTGACAAGTTCCACACAGTCAAAATAGACTGCGGCAAGGATGGCCAGCCAAGCGCAACCATCTGGACAACAGTAGGGGGTTTCCTGACTTTTCAAAACTCAAATAAAGTTTTTGTGGATAATCTTGAGTCTGGATAATGGAGCATCTGTGGGAGAGCATATAAGTTTATAAATTTAACATCTATCTATTTTTATGAATAGGATCTTTGCACTTGGCAGGTTGGATACTGATCGAAAAGCCGGGAAACGGTTTGCATTGATATTATCAACACTGGTTTTGATTATACTTGTTAGTGGGTGTAGTAGCCAGTTTTCTGTGGATACCAGTGTTACAAAAGATCCTGAACAGGTTATTTCTACAGCAATAAAAAACCAATTAAATCTTAAGAATTTCTCCATAAGATACGAAGCTAATTTTACATATAATGTAGAGAATTATTCGGCTCTTTACAACGTCGCCATGTTTTCTGCTATTGGACAGGACAAAGAATCCTTGCCTGTAAACATAACAGATGAAGAAAAACTGTATTATACAAGCAATTCAGATAAGATCAAAATTGAAGTGACCATTAGTATAGCAGAAGATCAGAAAAATAAGACAGGGGTTCCTTTGGATTTGGACGGATTTAAAGCTGTTTATTACATGAGCCGTAGCAGACCTGATTCTATCTGCTTTTCTGGCGATAATGCGTTAAAGGCCATCTTATCTGCCGACTATAAAGATTTCGAGACTGAAATAAAAGAAATCAAATCAAAGCTTTTCTGTAGATTTCAGGATCTTCCAGAAGAACTTAAAATCATGAATTCTAAGACAATCCTGTTACAGATACTAGAAAGAAAAAAGGATATTGTTATCAAATATAAAGGCTTAGCAACACACACTGCCAGAAAATGCGATTTGCTAAATTTTAAATACATCGAATCAACGGATGTCGATATGTGTATAGATACCGAAACAGGATTGATTTTATACATACAAGGCAATACCCCTGTTTACAAATCTTTCGAAATAAGAGTAAATCAAGTAGAATTGAATCCACTTAATACTATAATCGAGGTCCCTGAGCACATAGAACTGCCTATTAAATTGGGATCAACCCTAAACCAAAATCTAAATAGCAACCAAAACCCATCAACAAATCAACTTGAACCGAATCAGAGTTTACTTCAGGTGCCTCCATTGAACTTAGAGAAGATAAAAAAAGCTGTAGAACAAGGAGGTGATGTAAATGTAAAGGACTATCGCGATTTTACACCGATCCATATAGCAGCATTTCATGGCCCGACAGAAGTTGTTGAATACTTGATAGACAAAGGTGCAGATGTTAATTCTAGAAGCAATTCAGAAAGCACCCCACTACATTCTGCTATAGCTGCGGACAATTTTGAAATAGCCAAAATTTTGATACAGAAAGGGGCAGATGTTAATGCAAAAACCAATTCTGGAAACACACCACTCCACGAGACATCAAGGAGCTCAGGAACTGAGATTCTCGATATCCTTATCAATAAAGGGGCACAGCTTGAAAGTAAAGATATGTCTGGTGATACACCACTACTATCTGTGGCTTTTTTGAGAAATGAAGCAGTTTTCAAGCATCTTCTTAATAAAGGAGCCAGCCCTTGTGTTAAGAATGATCGTAATAAAACAATCTATGATTACTTTCCGCAGGATACTGAAACCTCTAAACTCATTCTTGGAGCAATGGTGCAAGCTGGTTGCAATCCACTGAATGTTACGTAGTTTTGGCTATGTGTATTATTCAAAAGTTAGTGCCAGATTTCTGATTTCATTATCAGAGAGCTTTCCGTAATAGAGAACTACTCTATGCTGACCTGAGCTTATTGCAACTATCCCGTTCCTTACCACATCTGACTGGCTTGGCCTGAAGGCTGTCATGTTAATTGGTATTTGTTTTAAGCTAAGGTTGTAGATCTCTCCAGAGAGGTTCCCATACACAACATCGTCTGTGATGTCCAGATTGAATGTATAATCTCCTGATGAAGGGATAGTTATTGTTTTGGTTGAAAAGGTGTTGTGACCGCCAGCTGCCTTGAGGACCTTTAGAGTCTCAACAAAAGAGGCCATCTGTTCCTTAAAAATGCGCTTATTGTTGAAATCGAGAAAGACATTTATTTGAGTGAATCCGACATATGCAACTATGATGATGAGAAGGGCGACTGCTATGAGCACGAGTGGTACAGATTCCATAATTGTTAACTGACAGCCCATACTAGGCCACTTCTTTGTTTGGCTGCAAATACTTCTTGTGGGGTCTTATACTTAAGGCTTGAGTGTGGAGTGCTGTTATACTCCTCCATATACTGTGCAAGCAGTTCATTGACATGATCCAAGTCAAGAACTATGTGCTTCTTCGGGAAGTTCTTGACCTTCTTTACAACCGCTTCAGCCTTCCCATTGCATTGGGGATTGTAAGGCCTTGTGTGTATGGGCTTTGCTCCAACATCAGAACACAGCTCACTCCATGCTTTGGTATATAGACCTTTCCGCAGTCAGATAATGTTTGCCTAAAGCCTCCGCTCTCTTCAGTTGCGTTGAACAGAGAATCAGCTGGTGTTCAATTGGTTTGCGTTGCCATACGCTTTCAATGCAAACAATTTCCGTGTGGCATCGTCCACATGGAATGTGAAACACATCCTCTTTCCTCCCAGAATCCTTTTCTGGGCTCAGTCTGTATGGCTGAGGGATAGCGCTTTTCTCCGCTCATATCTCTTAAACTTTCTCTTTCCTTTTGACAGCTTTGGGAACCACACGGCTTTCTTTCTCTGGACAGTACGCAGGGCGCACTGTCTGCCTGTGCCAACCCATGCAACAACTGCGCTCTTTCCGTCCGACAGTAAGCTGTGCAGGTTATTGGACAAGCCCTCTGGTATCCGCTTCACTTTCTTTGCAGACCTCCTGAACCTTGCAGGCAGCCTGCAAGTACACGATTAACCCATTTGGACACAATGTCCCTGGACACTCCAAATATCTTTTTGACTTGCCTTATAGAACAAGACCCTGAGATTACAGATTCTGCAATCTTTTTAACAAATTCTTCACCATATTTCATGGGGGACTCCACCTCCAAGTTTGTACCAAACAAAGATTGTTGGAGGGAAAATAAGTTCCCCCTTTCTGATCATTCAGGTGGCATAGTATCCGGTGTTATGTAACAATTAGTCACTTTTGAACCCGTCTTCATTATTGAAGCGAAAGCTGAGCAAAGATGATTCAATGATGTCTTTATACTGATCCCATGTTGATTCAAGGGTAAATGCTGTAAGGGTATATGCTTGTCCATCTTTTATGGTGATCCACTGAAGAACCTTCACATGAAATATTTCTCTCAGAGTGAATAATTCGCTCGTTATTTTGACTTGTCTTCCATTGATGTCTTTTATTGTATCTTCAATTCTTGTATTTGGAAGTACCGCCCTCCAGAGTTTGTCTCCGCTACCTTCATAGGTCTGCAAATCAGTTCCCTCAGACGATTCTGTAAAGATGTTGATGCCTGCGTTAAAAGGATATTCATCCTCATAGTCTGGTTTCGGATTTTTTAAAGAAACGACTGTTCCAAAAAACCCTTCATCAATTTCCCAACCTTTTGGAACACTTATGGAAAAATTGTGTTTTGAATTTGAATAGGCTTGCTTTGCCATTATTTCAGAGCTTTGAGGTTTTTCGATAGTCGTCTCTTTTATCGGCTGAGCCGAGTATTGCCTATTTGAAATGTGTCCGATAATGAAGATTATGATGAAGATTAATACAGTGATGATGATTATTCTATAGTTTCTCATATTTTCAAATATTATTAGTTTGATTCCGTACCAAATCCCCTTAATATTATATCAACCAACAGCTTAACATCTTCATTTCTATGGTTGTATCTAAACAGTTCTGGCTGCGATGAAAAAGGTTAATGCAGACACAACTAAAGACAGTAAACCCAGTATGATCAAATTTTCTGCTAATTGCGGATTACGTTTTCTCGTATTAAAGTAGCCTACCAAGCTCCCGACTATTCCAAGAACAAAAGGCGCAAGATACCAGAAAACCTGGTTAGTTTTGTCCTTGGGTTTTCTGGAACTCCTTAGAATGCAAACAATGGATGCCAACGAGACAATAATTAGAATAATGCCTAGAAAAAAGTCTTCGAAAATAAAATAACTCCCTATATTGAAAATTATCCATGATATGCAACCTGTAAGAATTGAGTAGAGTTTTTTCATTTGGATTTTTTGTATATTGCTATGCCTACCAGAATATTTAGAATACCAAGCGGTAGAAGAGGTGTCGCTAAGAAAACTACACCAGCAATAATCATTATTTTGGCGTTCCTTCTGTTCTTCCTTTTGAGTTCAGGGGTTATCTTTTGTTTTTTGAATAGAGCCATAGTAGATATTATTGTTATGATGATATAAATGCGTAAAATAGGAGCCTTTTATCATTTTCTGTAATGAGCACCGTAAACTGGTTTCAGGATTTTCCCTTTTCTTTCTCGTATTTTTCGTAAAGCAAGGGGAAGTCATCTTCAACAAGAGGAATCAACAAATGCGTCACATCGCCATAGGCTCGAAGGGCTTCCTCTAACTTGGGGCCTTCATCATATCCAAGGCGGGAGAAAGCTCTCCTTACAAGACATTCCTTGGCTGTCCTGCTCCCCGATCCCTCTAATTTCCTTTCAGTGGGAAAGTCTTCTTCTCCGGGAAACCATACCTGATATGCGTGTGCCATATAATTTATATGAGTGTTAAGCTTTTAAGTTTTAGAATACTTTTCCTCAGGCTATTTTCGGCTCTTAAGAGTAAGCGCAGTTGGCCCGTGCTCCTCTTCGAGTGTCCTTCTTATACTCTTTCTTGTCTTCTCATTCAGGGCATCTGCCTTCTGCTTAAGGGAATTCGTGAGATCTAAAAGCGGGCTCTTATTCAGGAATTTGTTTTCTGAAAGGTATTTTTGGACCCTCTGGACACGCCTTCTGGCAGCAACCTCTTCCTTTAAGGAACTTGTTTCAAAAGCCTGCTGGTAAAATTTTATTGAATCTATCATAGCCAGAAAGCCTAAGTAGGTTTTTGCTACCTTCAGCGGGCTCTTTCCTTTCTCAACTTCCTGCTCAGCCTCCCTGTACATTTTTACTGCCTGCTTGAAAAGCTGGTCACCGTAGATTATTTCTTTGCCTTCTGTGTAACTTCCCTCTCTTGTTGGCATCGAAAATAATGGCAATTTCTCTGCCTTTACCCTCTTCATTGCTTCCTTTATATAGCCTTTGATTTCTGAATCATCTACACCCTTTTCAAGGGATTCAAGGAAAGATGCGTAAGAGGTTGATTTTTTGGCCTGTGTTTTGGTTATCATTATTAGATTATGTGTGGAAGGGGTAAAATAGTTTGCTTCTAGAAGGATATCTAAGAAGATTTTCTTACTCATACACGTTATTCAAAAGTTAGTGCCAGATTTCTGATTTCATTATCAGAGAGCTTTCCGTAATAGAGAACTACTCTATGCTGACCTGAGCTTATTGCAACTATCCCGTTCCTTACCACATCTGACTGGCTTGGCCTGAAGGCTGTCATGTTAATTGGTATTTGTTTTAAGCTAAGGTTGTAGATCTCCCCTGAGAGGTTCCCATACACAACATCATCTGTGAGATCCAGATTGAATGTATAATCTCCTGATGAAGGGATAGTTATTGTTTTGGTTGAAAAGGTGTTTTGTCCCCCAGCTGCTTTGAGGACCTTTAGAGTCTCAACAAAAGAGGCCATCTGTTCCTTAAAAATGCGCTTATTGTTGAAATCAAGAAAGACATTTATTTGAGTGAATCCGACATATGCAACTATGATGATGAGAAGGGCGACTGCTATGAGCACGAGTGGTACAGATTCCATAATAACAAGAGTAAGCAAATATCACCAATAAGCTGCTAATCAGAACCTGTTTTAGGTACACTTGCATTCGCTTAGAGCCGAGTTCCACTTACAACCAGAGATGCTTTCACAAGCTTTCACACTGGATGAATTAAAGCCCGATGAAACTGTTTTGTTGAGGCTTGTAGCTTGGGAACCAGCTGTTGATGTGAATGTGGTTACTATTGCAAAAACGGCGCCAATAATAATTGCTGCTACCACAATCAGGACAATGTACTGGAGTGCAAGACCTTCTATTCCTTTCATCTTAAAACTATATAGTATGGATTTATAAGCCTTTTGTCATAGTGCTTGGAAAGTATATATTCAGGAACAGGAAAAGGTCGCTGAACTGCAGGCTATTGAGATAGGATGGATTATATTAAGGGAGACCGCGTCGATGCAGGTTATGTTTTTCCCGATTGTATAGGTTTTGTTAATTAATGCTTGGCCGTCTGCTTTATAGTAGTTTTTTGTGAGGCTTGTTGTGAAATAGGCTGGCTGGCAAGAGGTTATGCTGATAATGTCTTCAACCAACCGGGATATATTCTGCTGAAGTTGCGCCTGTGTAGAAGCTCTTTCTAGACCAAAAACAGACTGCAGATAGAGGATATTTTCTGTGGAGGTTTTGTTTGAAAGGAAACCTGCCTCGAGGGTTTTGATAGAGGACACCTTGCTTATCCCGTCCACCAATTTCCTGTCAAGGTCAGAAAAGGAGACGAGCATGAGCCCTGTGATTATAAAAAGGCCTATAAACACTATCGGCGTTACTGCAAACCCCTTCATATCCTGATTTAAGCGCATGATTGAATGATTAACATATAAAAATATTAAGGTTAATTGAACACATATGTTTGATTGGTTTTTATCGAAGATAGGCCTCATGGTTTTCATAGCGATTCTCGCAGCCCTTGTGTTCAGCTTTTCAGCTTTTCAGATCAATTTCCTGAATACAGGGAACTCTGTGCAAGCCGCAAACACGCTGGTAAAAATAATAGATTCCGTGTGCGAAAATTGCTCTATAACATACCAGATGGCCGGGAACTATACAATTGGCATAAAGGAAAAGAACCTGACTGTCCAGAATGTTTTCAGGGGCTTTTTGTCAACTGCAAATCCGGGACAGTTTAAAGCTGATAAAATCAAGGTGTACAAGGAGGATGGGATAGTTTATGTTGTCAAAGCTTAAAGGGTTCTCTTCAGAGGATTTTTTCTCCACGATAATGGTATCAATACTTATCATGGTCTTTTTGTTTGGCGTGTTAAAAGGTTACGAATCATACATCCAGAAAATTGATATAGAAGAGCAGGAAATTCAGGCAAATACAATAGCAAAAAAGATATTTTTCGAGAATTCTGGAGTAATAGGTAGCCCGGAAAAAAAGTTTGAATTGCCTGAAAGGGGGATAAAAATTATTCTGAGGGATAAGGTAAAGAATCTGAATTATACTTCAGGGAACGAAACCTATTTTTTGTATGTGAAGTCCCAATTTTCCAGCTCTTTGCCTGTCCTACTTTTGAACAGGACAACAGGTGAATATTCATTAGGGATATTGGAGGTTTATGTCGGGAAATAAAAAGCTAAAAGGCCAAGCGAGCATGATAGATGTCCTTCTGCTCGGCACTTTTATATCGATACTCCTGGTTTACAGCTTCTATACAAGCAGCTCATTTACCCTGAGCTCCAAAGTGGAGGAAACAGCTTATGCAGAAGCTGCAGCTTTTACACTCCTGAATTATAAAAACTCCAGTTATGGGGCGTTTAACAACTCTGCTAATTTAACTTTTGGCAACGCGCTAACCATGTATCTTTGCAACTCGCCGCTCATTGCTGAAACAGACATAAATTCAACAGGGAAATATGCGATGGATAGGATAGCAGGGGAGAGATATAGTTACATAGTTTATGGTTTCACGAATCTCACCGATAATACTATTAAGGGTTTTGGTTTATGGAATACACAACCAGATGTCTGTTCAGATTCTATCACAGTTTATTCTTTTGACCTTAGGCTGACATGCAAAACAACAGAATATTCAAAAATAATATTTGGTGTGTGGCCTAAAACAAAAACACTTCCAAGAAAAAATCAGTGTTGATCCTGCTTCAACTTCTTTTCCATCATCTCTACCCTCAGAGTCAGGTCTTCAACTGATTTTGAAAGGATCTTTGTGTATTCTTCCAATTGATTAAGTTTTTTTTCAAGGTTCATTTTTTCCTCCTCTTTCTGGATTCATTTAAAGTCTCCAGCTTTTTTTCAATGCTTTCAAGTTTTTCCTCCATCCTGACTATTTTAGGCAAGTAAGGTGAGACAGACCTGCTTATGAGTTCAAAATACTTCTCTATATCCTTTGTGTTGTAACCTATCCTTTTTAATGTTTCCAGGATTTCTTCCCTGTCCATTCCTGCCCTTGATAGGGACTGTATTATTTCGATTGTCCCTTTTTTATTCAGGTAGGGAGTATGTGTAAGGCCGAAAGCTGTCTCTGCGCCCCTTATTATCGGTATCGAGATGAAGCCTGCAACAAAATTGGCCATGTAGTAAACCATGTCAAATTGAGTAAATTTTAGATATGTGAAAATTGCTGTTATAAGAAAAATAAAAAAGAACATGTCGAATATAAGAACAAAATTGTTTTTGGGTACACCGAAGGTCTTGTAAGCGAGCACTTCGCCTAACACAGCCCCAAGCACAATTGATGCCATTGGTATGATTGCAATCTCTAAGATCCCTACCATATTTATCCGTTAAAGGATTACAGAAGAAGGCTTTAAATTATGATGCTTCTATGGAGGTTCCTGAAACAAAGTCGAAAAGTCTCCTGCCTGTGAAAATCATGATAAGGTCTATAAGTATTACAAAATATATCGCGTTTAGCAAAATTCCGCTTGTTGAGGGGGCTAGAAATAACAGTATAATAGGTATATTCCTTAGGCAGGCTTGTAAAGGGTTGCATCTTACAGATATCCCCATAAGCTTCTTCCCTGGAGTCTGGCCGAACTGAGCTTCCTGGACAGATTTGTAGGAGAATATTATTATGATTATCAGCGCTTGATCAACTATAGGTTGTAATTTAAAAAAAGGTCTGGTTAAAGTGATTGCGCCGAATATGAGGAGAAGGATATTGGAATCTATTATCAGGGATGCTAGACGCCTTGATAGTACACTTAGATCGCCAAAAAGGAATTTTCTGTTGCTTTCGAATGACTTTTGGAACAAATAGAACAAAAAACCGCCTGCCATTGTTAAAGCTATTTTCAGCGCTATATCCATTACTGCGAATAACAGGAGATTAGAAAATAATATGCTCGCTGAAGCCATTTCGAGGGAAGAGAGTATTAATGCTGTGATTAGGGTAAGCTCAGCAGATTTTTTCGCATTGGGTTTTTTGTTTCCATAGTGAACAGAAACAACCAGGAACCCGACCATTATGTAGACCAGAAAAAGCAGGCCTTTCTGCGCAGACTGTATAAGCATGTAGTTCCATGCATATATGGAAAGTATGCCAAAAATAACTGCGTATATTGCTTTCATAATATCATGTCTCTCTTTTGTCCTTCAATGGAAGAAAAGGGTAGACTTTCATAAGATTTAGATACAACAAGGATTTATAAGCTAAACTATTTTAAGTGACGAGACAATCTCATCAAACTCTGCCTGATACGCGGGAAATTTTTCTTTAACTGATGTGTATTCTACTGTGTATGGGACACTGCGGTTAAAAAATGTTATAGATCTGGAGCTTATCTGCTTCCCATCTTTTTCAAACTCAGTTAGTATCTCCACAGCTTTAAAGCGTAAAAAATCTTTTTGTTTTGAAGAGAATGTAATATCCCCAATCTGGCTTGTTATTTTCCTTAAGGCCATCTCATAAGCCTGAATGTCATTTACTCCCGAATCCATTATTCTTTCCATCTCCTTTTTTGTCTGTAATTCTTTTTTCACCAGAATATTCACATCAGTCTCCCCGACCGGCCATAGGGAAACTATATTTTCTGCTGGTTCTGTCTGTTCCACTAAGACAGGCCTGTTTTCGACTGATATTATTTCTAAACTTTTGCCGTAATTGAAGGAAAATTTGCTGTCAGAATAGGATAGTTTTGGCTGGGAACAACCTGAGACAGCGACTAAAGACAACAAAAGGAATAAGATTACAGCCTTCATAACTGGACCCTGAACTTTATTATATTATAAAACATTTCTATCGCGTCTGGGAAAAGCTTTAACTGTGACCTCCTGTCGTCATCCCAACGTATAGGGATTTCTTTTATTGTGAATCCGGCTTTTTTAGCTTTTACTAAAAGTTCGACATCAAACTCCCATTTATCGCTTCTGACATTATGGAAGACTTTTTCCAGCACAGACCTTCTGAATGCCTTATAGCCGCACTGTGTGTCCCTTATTGGAAGGCGAAATAATACCCTAACCAGGAAACTCATCAACTTCCCAGATAATTCCCTTGTCATTGGCTGCCTTATTTTAATGAGCTCCTTTAAGGCTCTGGAACCTATGACAACATCATAATCCTTTATTTTTCCAACCAGAACCCATATGTCTTTTGGTTTAGAGGAATTGTCTGCATCAGCAAATACAATAATATCGCCTTTTGTGCAAGGGAACGCCCTCTTCAGGGCAAGGGCCTTTCCGCCTATTGGGGATGATATTAGCTTAATTTTTTTGTTTTTCTGGGAATATTTTTTTACTAGAGATTCTGTTCCATCCTTACAGTTATTGGCAGAAACTATAATTTCATAATCAATTTTTTGTTTCCCAAAAAACTCCAGCATGTCGTCTAAAGTTTTCCCTATCCTTTTTTCTTCGTTCCATGCCGGAATTATTATTGAGATCATATCATGCGCAAATGCTATACTGTTTTTCACTATTTAATATTCTCGGTATATATGCATAAATCCATTATCATATACCCTATCCTCTCCAGGTAAATCCCTTTCCTTCCCCAGATCATCGAGTATCATCCAGCTTATGTTAAAATCCTTCAAATAAGAGGAATTGTATTCTTGATAGAACATGTTCTCTGCTGTGTATTTCTTTTGGTCAGCGTATTCTACATACAGGTCTGCGAGAACTCTTCTCTCCCCTAAAAAGGTTTCCAGATGGCCGAATTCAGGGTTTATTGCCACACTATCTGACGTTGGGGAGTATACCCTTATATAATCCAATGGCAGTGTGCATGCAGGCTTTACAGATCCCCAGGTACACCAACTTGAAGTGCCTGAATAGATCACAGCTATGAATATGAAATGTGATGCAAGCAAAGCCACAATCAAGCCTAATACAAATTTGTTCTTCAGGTAATCTTTAAAAACTGAGACGAAGAGGGATGCTATCATGATAGACGCAAACATATTGACTCTGTAGGCTACAATCGAATAAAAAATTAGGATTGAGGTCAGGATAATCGAGGGAACTCTGAATTTTTTATTAAATAAACCGCAAGCTATTGCAAGAACTGCAAGAGGTAAGCCAAATCTAAAATCTGACATCAGGCCAGCAAAACCATATGTAAGAAGGAATCCCCATGTCCTGGATTCTATGGAATGTGGTAATCCATAACTATAGAATATTGTGGCATAGAAAATCAGAGAAACTATTATTCCAGAGAAGAATATGATAAGTAAAGGCTTTAGATCTTTGACCAAGGATAGTTCAAATTTATTTGTGGCATAGACATAAAATGGGAACAAAAATATTGTTATTGGGTGGGAGGCTAAGGCTAAACCCAATGCAAGAGGTGAAAATTTTCTCAGGCCTTTAATGTTGTAAAGAATTGTGGCTGTATTCAGAAAAATAAAAGAAAACACATGGAGTGTCCCTATTACAGTTGTTATTAGGGTAAAACTCATTGTTGCATATAGAAGCAATGCTACTATCCTTTCTCTTCGTCCAAAATTAATAAATAGCAGGTAAGATGATATAGCATAGAAAATTATCAATACTGCATGAAGTAAAAATTGCATATCATAAAAACTTCCCAGATTAAGGATACTGGATATTTGGGCTCCAAACTCGAAAAAAGCTGGCGGATAGGTTCCTCCACGGCCCAAGTAACTTAGTTCATCCTGATATAGACTTGTTTGTAGTTGATAGACTGTTTCTGTATGTCTTGAGTAATAAGGCCACCATATATCATAAGGCCCTATGAAAGTTTTTAATGAGAGTACAAATAGGAGGTAGAGGAATGTGAAAATCAGGATCTCTTTTAAATATTTTTTTTCCAGTTTTATTTTGATCTGGCCAATCTGTTTTTTATTAATCCCAATTATCAGGAGGGCAAAAACTGCCGGTATTATCCATTCATTTAATCCGAAACTCTTTGCCATCCTAAAATGTATGGTTTGGGAAGCTGATATTATTAAGAAACCCAATAAAATCAGTATTGCTATATTCAGTCCGGATTTTCTATAAAAAACGAAACAAAAAATAATGGATAGTATCAATAAAACAACTCCACTAAAAGAGAATCGCGATATAGGCTCTACATTCTTTGTTATACCAACTCCAAGAGCTTCTATCCTTATTTCTCCTGATTCCGGATAGGTTATTTTTTCTGAAAAAGAGAAACTGTTTTGCCCAGAATGGAAGCTATAAAGAGGTTTCAAAAGAGATTTATTATTAGCTGAAATATCAAACTGGACTATGCTCGCCTTACCCAAGTCGATCACCCCTGAAAAACTTATATTCAAATAACCGCCATTTCTTTTTATTTCCAAGCCCCTGAACTCTATGCTTTTTTGCAGATCAGCTAAAGAATTTGATTGGAAGACAATCCTATTTACTAATCCATTATTGCATTTGATTTCTATTGTGCTATTTTCTTCGCATCTGCCTGTATCCAGATTGATTAAATTAGATCCTTTATTCACCTCAGTAGAATTATTAAGGTTGCAATAATTAATTGAACAGGATGTTTTTTCACTCGAGGATATGGAAAACTGCAGGTCTCTAGATGCTTCCTTTTCATAATCCAGGATATAAAGTTCTTTTGTTTGGGGTACGGAAAACCAATTGAAGCCGGTTTGGGAGAAATCCTGTATATGCTTATAGGCAAATATCACTGAAACCAGAACAATACATAATGCAAAAACCGTGATCTTACTTGTATTCATATTCGGAGATTATTAACTCTCCTATCACATTCCCTCATCACATGTATACTAATAAATTTTAAAGGACTTTATATATTACCACTAATTTTGTGTCCCAGGGTTGGCCAAATTCAGCCAGCTTGGTGAATTTTGGATTTGTGTCAAAGAATCCCTGACCAGGATAATTTTTATCATTTTTATGCATTAGAATATATTTTACTCCTTTGTCGTTTATTACATTTTCCACCTGATCGGTTTCCCTAGGCAGGAAGACAGATCGTTTTTGAGATAAGTAATAGATATATGGATGGTACAAAGTCATAACAATTTCATTTTTCTGCCCAATTCCTTTAAGGTAAAGGCCAGCTTCAACAAGGTCTTTTGATGCTATCCTGTCTTCCCATATCCAGAGAAAGCTTGATGAGATAGAAACAATATAGAGGAGTATGACTATCGAAGCAGTGACTTTCTTTAAACCTTTCTCTGTTAATTTTACAAAACCAAAGCCAGCTATGCATGTCGCCAGCGGCATAAAACCCAGTAAGTACCTCGGTTCTTTGTAACCGGGGAGCAATAGATAGAATATTATTGACAAAAAGAAACTTAGTAGTATCACACTTTTTATTTTGTCAATTTTAGTTCTTAGAATATATGCTAATCCAATTATCAAGAAGGCTGCAGACACATACCAGACAAAAAAGTAATCTGATGCTGTCCTGAATAAGCCATACTCATAAGGCCCTGAGACGTGATCAAATTTGGCCAAAAAGGCGCTAATAGGATTTGAATAGTATTTAGATGTCAAAGCTATCCAGGGGCTCAGCGTGATTAAAGAGAATAGTAAAACTGTTAAAAGATACCCCAGGAATTTTTTTTGCCTTTTGGATACGGACAGGTAGATTAGTGATAATGTATAACCTAAAAGAATAAGCACTCCGAAATGCCTTGCCATGACAGTTAAACCTGCGCATACGCCTGACCCTATATAAAAATAAATTTTGTTGGTTTTGAGCGCCCTTATAAAAAACAACGCCGATAAACTAAGGAATAGCATGAAGACTCCCTCTGATAAGATTTTTATTGTATAGAACATGAAAAAATACCCACAGGCTAGAAATAGGGAAGCCCACAAAGCAGCCTTCTTCCCAAAGGCTTCTTTTGCCAAATAGTAGCTTGCTATTACACCCAATACTGAAAGAAGAGATAGGATTATTCTAGAGAGAAGAACAGATTCTGATGAAAAGTAAACTAAAAAAGGGACCAAAGGCGGCCTCTCTGTTTCAAACAAAACAAACTCATCAAGACTATAGATTCCTGAGCCCAAATTTCTTCCTAGGCTAAGGTAAACAGCTTCGTCCCACCACAAACCTGATACAAAAGGGAGAATAAAGAATCGTCCTAAAATAGAAACTGAGATAATAATCAAGACTATTTTTTCTAGCCTGCTAAAATCTTTTATTGACATAGGCCTATATCACAAAGGGTTTTCAACAAAGTGTCCTTGTCCTGGAAGTTCTCGTAATTTTTCCCATCTATAACCAGGCTGGGGTAGGCTGTAATGTTATAGTAATTTTTTAGGGCTTTTACAGATGGCTCTTTCAAATCTGCATGCAATGTGAATACCAAAAGCTTTTCCTCAAAAATCCTTTTAAGGTTATCCAAGACAAATCCCTGTGCTTCGCAAAGGTTGGGGTTCTGTTTTCTGCAGGCTTCCTTCTCTATAAAAAATATAACTGTTTTGTCTTGTGACTTGCATACGCCTTTCATTTTTGTTGAGAGCAGCCAATAACTTGTGAGGACACGTCCATACCTTTCCCTCAGATCCTCATAATAATTGTAGTCTGTTATTTCCCCAGAATCTGGGTTATTTTCTGTAAGCTTCCTTCCTATCTCATAAGATCGCTTGTTTATATTTTTTAGGGAATCTGCAAGGAGAGGGCAGGCAGCATCGCCCCCGAGCGTGTCAAAAAACAGGAACTGGAGTTGGAAATCTTCTATATTTTTTACAACATCCCTCATGTCGACCTCTATTGCAGACAGCCTTTCCTTGTTTATGCTGTAGCCTGTGTAGACCCCTGAAACAAAGAGTATGCCTGCTATAGCCAAGGCTGACAAAAGCGTCTTTACATTAAGCTGTTTTTTGAATTCGGTTGGCATAAGTTGATATTTATTTAGTTTGCTTAAATCCTTCTCTTAATACGGAAGGATAGACAACATGAGGCAAAGTTCTGTAAGTAAGCGTTTTACCTCCTATCACATGTTCAGTATTAAGGAGCGCATCAAAGGCTGAACTAAAGCATCTTGACAACCTATGGTCTTTAAATTCTTTGCCCATTTCCACCTCTACAACTAATTCTTCTCCAGTATCCCTGACTATCAGAGGTTGGGCTTTGATTCCGCGTTCAACTGATTCGACTTTACTTTCCCCTATAACCGCATAAAAATTAAAAAACTTTCCACTGTCTGATGGCCTGTTCACATAAGGGATTGACCAGATGACTGCATATGCGGGTTCATCTCTTATAACTTCTCCATTATCTGCTGATATAAGTTCTCCTGTAGTGTAGTACGTCCTTTCCCTTCTTAGAATTCTCGAACTTATCCCACTCTCCCTTTTGCTTCCGTTTTTAGGCCCCTTTTGTATAAGCCTCGGCTTCACAGTAGCTTGAAATCCTCCAGGATAATCTGGATGCTTCTCCACAAGTTCTTGTGGAAGAAGTAAACCTGTATCAAAATCTGGCTTTAGCCTGCTGTTAGCTATAGAGCCATAGCCGTATCCTGCGCCTATTGCTTCTCGTTTACAATCTATCCTATATGCAAATCTGCCCAAACTTGTAAGCAAAACCATATCGCATATAAAAGCAGGTTTAATTTATAAAGGTTTAGCGCAGGGTGGTTTTGACATTAATAAATATTGAATCTTTGGCAATATGACTTTATTAGCTTCTGGGACAAAAAATAAACATGACCAAAAATAGCGTCTTCTTGGATAGTGTTGTTGGCAGGGCTGAAAAAATAGGAGTGCCTGAACAGGCTTATGCCGCCCAATGTGAATCTGGCGGGGTTCGAGTAATCTACGGGAGATATAAGTATCTTTCTCCAATATATGGATTATGGTAGAATTAATATCTCTAAAAGATTTAACACATGATGAAAAGTTGATTTTACTTAAAGAATTAGGTTACGATTCTGATGGCATACATATTATAGACAAGGAAGGTAAAAAAATCCAAGATCCTTATATAAACGAAATCGTGACTGTTAGTAACATGCTTATTCTACCAGGTAGCACTATTATACTCGATAACAATCCTCTGAGCATCACAAAATACATGGAGGATCATCCGGATGTCCTCTGATTCTGACCCTATAGCGAGTGCCTCTAAAGGCGCTGTAGAAGGCACTCTGAATTTTGCGAGCAATAAAATAGCAAATCTGCTTGAAAAATTCCGCAATAAAGAACTTGTTTTCATTCAAGACCAATATACTATAAATATAGTTAAAGAACAGCTCAAATCGGGTGAATGGTTACTCTGTGAAAAACACATTAAAAACCCAGAATATAGGACTCTAATAAAAATAGGTTTAACGCTCCGCAGTTTAGAAAAAAGAGGCAAAATAGATCTTTTGGAGAATCTGAGAACTAAAATCCATTCTGTTTATGGTCAAAAGGGGTTGCATATAGCTCAACTTGTGCAAGAAAGGATATTTTCAGAATTAATAGGGGATCTTGCTCCAAATGTAAAATCAGCAAACGACTTTATAATCTCAATAGAAGAATTCCTTAACGAAATAGAAAAAACCTGCATATTTATCAAGAAGGACGATCAGACAGAACAAGTATTCGATAAAATTAAAACTAGATTATACGCAAATAACCCTTATCTTTTTATTATTTTTTCAAGTGGTTATGCTGTTCACATTGGCTTAGATCTTCACAAGAAAATAGAAGAAAATATTAAAGAGTATATGATAAAGAAAATTCAAGACAAAAAAAGACTTCTCCTGTTTTTAATAAGAGAACAGGATAATTAATTTACTTTTTGCTTTCCAGAACAAGAGGCAATCCAGAATCCCTGAGCCTCTTCAATCTGTCTTCATGCGACATTCTTTTATCATTGCCTATTTGAAGGGATTCTTTAATGTCTGCTTTTTTGGCTTTGTAATTGGGGCAATTGGATTCAACTCTATTATGCGGGAAGCAATGTTGAGTCCACTTTTAACATGATAAAAATGAAGTTTGGGGAGAGGATAAAGTCAAAGAACTTCGCTGGATAGAAGAATGAGCTACTCTGTAAGCTGATTGCGCATAATATTGTGGTGCTGATACATGAGATGTATGCGTTGGGGATTGAGGCCAATTTCAAATTGTAGCTCTACCAGATAAAAACAATATAATTATCACTAGTATTATAGAGACCTCGTTTGCTAAAAAAGGTAGTGTTTTAGCCTACTTTATTAGCAAAGCCGTACAGGGCATCTGTTACCACTTCTTCTTCAGCCTGAAGACCTCGTAAATTAGCGCAGCTGACCAGAAGATGACCATTATCATTGGGTATAGGAATAAATAAAACAGGTAGCTGATCTTGTTTCCTTTTGTTTTTTCGCTTGTCATCTTGAAGCTTTTGTTCAGCAGATAGACGCCTATTACAACACCGAACATCCCGAACATAATAGGTGTCGAAAATGGGATGAAAAATAATGAGGTGATACTGAACTCTTTCAGATAGACATCAATATTCCAGTTAATGAGGTTCATTTTCCAGAAAAAGTCAGAGATGCTGCCTATGGCTCCAACTATCATGGAACCGAAGATGAAGATTATTAAAAGGGTCGCTATCAGGTTCAAAGGCAGAAGGAAAATACCGAGGTTTCCATATTTCCTGTTGAACATCATCTCCTTGTATTTGAACATGTTGTAGAATGCTCCCCTGTACCACCTTAACCTTTGCTTATACAGGTCTTTCCAAGCTGTTGGGCATATTGTGTAGCAAACTGCATCAGCGCTATTTTCTATCTTATATCCAGCTTTATGGATTTTAAGCGCAATCTCCATGTCCTCTGTCAGGTTGCCTACATCAAATCCGCCTATTTTCAATAACATGTCCCGCCTGTAAAGGGAGAATGGCCCCGGTGTGACATGGACAGCATCTATTATTGCCAGCATTTTTCTAAGGAAGACATTTAGAAGATATTCAACATGCTGTATCCTTTCTATCAGGCTTTTGGGGTTGAGTATTTTTACTGCAGGGGTGACAGAACCTATTGTCTGGTCATCAAAATGACCTATCATTTTTTTAAGGGCTTGGGTGTCGACTTCGCAATCAGCATCTATGCAGCCGACTATTTCGCCTGTAGCTGCTTTTATCCCGGCATTCAGGGAGAAGGCTTTTCCGCTATTGACTTTGTTTGTTAAAACCTTTACACCGCTCTTTTCAAAAGTTTTCGCTATCTGGGCTGTTTTATCTTTTGAGCAGTCATTTACAACTATAACCTCTAGAAGCTGTTTTGGATAATCAAGATTAAGGACAGATTTTATTGTTTTTGCTATGCTATCTTCTTCATTGTAAGCTGGGATAACAACACTGACCTTGGGGAACTTTTTAGATAACTTTATCCCTTGGATATTCTTGCTCTGCAAAAGAACCAATATCCAAAACACACCTATGAATACGAAAATGTACCATGCTATATAATTTATTGCCGAGACTAGTCCGAATGCCATAGTTTTGAATAGAGAGTATATGATTACAAATATATAATTTAGTTAAATAGGCTATATATAGAAATAACAGTGTTATGCCTCTAATTTTAGGTATTTGCTACCCAAAAACACAACTATCAACAGTAAAACTATCACAGAAACAGAGACCGCTATGACAACTAGAGGATCCAGTTCTTTTTGTGAAGGTCTCGCATCCACTTTCAAGGTTACGCTCGAAGTAAAGGATTTTTCTTTTCCCTGAATTTCTATGGTCAGGTTAAATTCACCTGCCTGTTTAGGTTTCACAAAAATATTGAGTGTTCTGCTTTCTGTTATCCCCACTGTTTTTGGGTAATCAAGCCAGTCTTCTGGAACACCTGAAACCTTTAAATCAAAAATTTGTGGCTGATTTGTCTGGATATCAAGGAAAAAGGCATTCTCAACACCTGAAGATGTCTTGAGATAATTTTTCTGCAACGCAACTTCTGTAGATAAAGGCAAATCCGGAGATTTTACAACAGGGATTTCATTTACGGTGAAAAAAGCCAGTTGTTTTGTGTCGCTTGAAAGGCAGTCATTTGTTTTTGCCTCAAAAGTGAAGTTATGTTTTCCAGGGGACCCTGTGTAGGGCATTGAAACAAACCTATCTGTGTCTGGATCAAAAACACTGTGGGTATCGTTTACCTTTACATTGTCTACATATAATCTGGCGCTGATATTTTCCCTAATCAGCCCTGTATTCTTTATGTTTGCAAAAACAAAACCTGTCTGGCCTTTCGACATCTCTTTTGTGTAATCAAGGTCCCTTATCTGGACAGCGCATCTTCCCAATTTTGGCGAGCATGTCAGGCCCCTGCAATAATCCCCTGCTTTGCAGTCATAATCGCTCAAGCAGTCGAGACTGCAATTAGTTTTGCAAAGCTGGTAAAATTCTTCTGCAAAAGGTTTCTGCGCCTCGCCATAAAATGTTTTATTATAACAATCGCATCTTGCTGCTGAAGAGTTATAATCCTGAAGGCAAGTATATTGGGTCTCTCCACAGTTTATTACACCATCACCACAGCGGCTGGTTTTGCAGTACTCGTATTCTGCGCTGCCTGAAACTTTTATGTCCTCCCAGAGGCTGTTATTGCACCTGTAGGTTTTGCCATCAGTGGAATTTGTCCTGAAAGTGTTGTGCTCGCCGTCAGGGTTTATACAGGGGGAAGGGCCTGTTTTAGAATAGCCAAGCGTAACAGCATCTGTTCCGCCGCAATCAGATTTTCCAATAGCTTCCAACTGATAGGTTTTGCCAATAGTGAATGTGTATGGGGTGGAAACGCTTTTTGTTTCTCCGGAATTTACAGTCTCCAAGGAATTCCTGATCTTTTCCAAATTTACCTTTATTGTATAATTTATTATCTGCTGGACTGTCCCTGTATTTTCAGCTGTAAAGACTATTGAATTGCCTATAGGTTTGATATCCCTAAGGTCGAAAGTGCACTTCTCGACTTTAAAATCAATTGTCTGGGAAATTTTTTCTGTGCCGTTCTCTGCCCTCGCTGTTATCCTGTTATCCCCTTGTTTTCCTGTTATCAGTATTGATTTAGGCCCTAAGCTGTTGTTATATAAAACAATAAAGTTGCCGCTGTTTAGAGAATATGAGACATTTGATATCACAGTCGGGGTGCTGGCAGTAAAGGTGATGTCAGGGGTAAAATACTGCCTGTTTTGTGGGGAGTCTATCTGCAAAACCGGGCTAAGAGACGACACATAGGGAAGGGCTAAAATAAATAATATTATAAATCCTGATAAAGCTAGTAGCCTCATATAACACTTATAAGCCTCTCTTAGTCTATATTGTTAAGAAAGGGTATAAATAGGAATTCTATGGCTTTCCTCTTGGACACAAATTTTCTTTTGATACCGGGTCAATTCGGAGTAGACATATTTAAAGAGCTGGAAAAATTCGGGAAACTGGAAGTCTACACAATAGACCTTGTTATAGGGGAGTTGGAAAGGCTGGCAGCGAAGAAGGGAAAAGACAGCAAAGCCGCCAAGCTTGGCCTTACTTTAATCAAGGAAAAAAATGTGGCTATACTACAGTCAGAGGAAAAGAAAACAGACAGGGAATTGGAAAGGCTATCAAAGGATTATGTTGTTTGCACGCAGGATAAAGAAATAATAAAAAAACTGAGGCAAATCAAAGGAAAAACAATCAGCTTGCGCCAGAAAAAATATTTGGTACTGGTTTAAGGACAACCTTCTGCCTGACAGATCCCTGCTTTATCTTCCAGAATACACCAATTCAATATCTGGGATTCGCAATCTTCCTGTGTTTTACACTCTTCTGGATTTTCTGAAGAACATTCTAATTCGAGTGTTTTGTTTTCAGGAATTATACTATTCTCAGGCTGGTTTTCTATAGGCGGCCCGGGATCTTCCAGCTCCTGCTCCGGTTCCTCTAAAACTTCAAGGAAGTTATAGGAAAATCCCCCATTAGTATTCGAAACTATGCCATCGCCGCCATTTGGTTTCAGGTTAATGGAAATTTTCTGGCCTTTCCTGAGTTTCTTGTAAATTTCCTTGTCCTTGAAAAAGTTTACGAACAACTGTTCTTCTTCAGCTGATTCGAGCGAATCTGAAATTACTGCATGATTGGTTTTGCATGCGCATTCCTCGTCCGCGCACTCACTGCAGTTATATTTTGAATTTATGATGGCTGTTAAATCAACTGATTTACACTTATAGGTTTCTTTATTTTCTAAATACTCTTTAACAGTTAGTGCAGATTCCTCCATGACCTCTTTTACAAAAGGCTCCTTTTTTGAAAGAAGGGCTATTTCATCTTTTGAAAGTGTTTTATCGTAAATGCTCAGTTCGTCCAATAGGCCTTGGAAGTAATTCTGAGCGTCTTTATCAGAGCCTAAAATAATACTAGAGGAATCCACCGCATCCTGCCACAATGAATGGTCCAGACTCAACTTCAATTCATTTGCAAAGTAAAGATTGACTTTTGTGCCATTTTCTGTTTGTTCAGATGTTATGGCAACATGAACCCAACCCTGAGGATATTCATCAAATAAATAGGAACCGGAAACAGAATCGTTTCCTGTATTATAAGACGTGGAATTTTCTATTTTCATTATAAGGGCCTTAGCTGAAACACTTAAAGAAAGTAAAGGCGCAGAATCATCTGATGTTTCCTTATCAAGAATTTCTAAAATTGTTTCTGATGTGTTCTCTTCCAGCAGATTCTCAGGGACTTTTAGCCAGAAATCCATTGAAGACGCCCTGAAATCACTGACTGACAGGCTCTCAGTTAAAAATCCTGAATCAAATTTCGCTGCCTTTCCAAACCTGCCTTCGACTGACTCTATACCAACTGCATCTGGCAGACCTTCAAATGTTAAGGTTTTTACCCTCCCTTCAATTGGCACAGAATCGTCCTTAATTTCCTCAACTTCTTTTTGGTTTACAAGTTCAATTATTTCTTCTTCTGTAAGCGCGCCATTAAAAATGTAGAGTTCGTCCATTATACCGTTGAACACCCCCTCTAAAGCTTCGCCGCTGCCGACAGATAATCCTCTTGGAGGATTTTGTTCAGTGGTACTCTCCTGTACAGGCCCTTTAAATTCTATCTGGTTTTCGAGAAGCCCATTAATATGTATTTTCATGTAATTCCCGTCCCATGAAGCTGTTACATGTGTCCATTCATTTAATGGGATTTCGCTGTTGGAATTTATGGAGATAAACCGATCTGTTTCATTCTGCAGGTTAGCCATGACAAACTGGATTCTCCTGTTCTGGGGCTCATCGTCTTTCTCTTTTGCAAAATGCAAACTGTATGGCCAAGGGTCGCCAAAAACAGGTGGCTTTTTCCTTATTATGACCTGTGATTCTGAACCTTCGCGCGAAACCGGCTTTATCCAAGCTGATATTGTAAAGCTCCTGCTCCCTTTAAAGCTAAGCTGGTCTGTATGGCTGATTCCTACCTCATCGTCCAAGCCGTCAAACAATAATCCATTTTTGATTTTGCCTTTTACAAGTTTTGTTCCAGATTCACATTCCTCCGCTATTTCCTCTGCATTCTTGATTATCCCAGAGTTTTCATTCCCTGAGAGGTCTTTTAGCCTTATTTTTCCATCTATATCTTGCGAGTCAAAACTAAACCTTACTATTTGTTTTGGCTTCTGGCGCTCTTTTTTGGCAACAAGTTCAGGGCGGGCATATTGTGAAATATCTATGCTGAGCTTTAGTTCCCCATCTGGATTATAAATTTCTATTGATTTTCCTGATAGGAAGTAAGGAAGGATAAGGTTAACGTATGTCTCTTCTAATTCATCAACATCTTCTAAATCAAAAACTGCCAGTTCAATCTCGAACTTTGAAATATAAAGCGCCTGATTTTCAAAAGACAAGACCTTAGCTGTGTAAGCATTTTTAGGGTCTATGAAATCTTCCAAAGAATTGTCTGGAGTGTCACCTTCTAAAAGGGTTATCTCTTCCTGAGTTATATCGCCTTTATTGTAATGCAACTGGACTGAAAATATGGCGGTGAGGTTTTTTTCTTCTGTTCCAGAAGCTGTTTCTATTACCTCGACTGCTTCTTGAGGTGAAGGTGTAGCTGCTATTGTATTGTCTGGTGTCTCTTCTGTTATCTGCTTTCCTGTTATCAAAAGATTTGTTGAAACAGCTAATGCAAGGACAGCCAAAACTGTAATTACAGCCAATAAATATTTTTCTTTCATATACTATTTAATTTTTTCACCTGTATTATATCTTTCCAACACATACTGCATATGTTTTGAACTAACCAAACCGAAATCCGGATTCTCCATTTGTATATCCCTCATTAAGGAGTTGCTGGTGCCCCTTATATTATCATCTGTATAACTGCATCCCTCAAAATATCCCACACCTTCTTTTCCTTCAAAACCCCCCCACCATTTTTTGGCAGTATCTTTATTGGGCGCACAGTTTGGTTTTCTCGGTTTTTTGTCTTTCCCTTTCTCTGCATATTCATCTGCCAAGCCGAAAATTGAGTGGCCTAGTTCATGGGCTAATCTGTTGCTTATTTTTGCTGCGCCTGTCGAGCCGCCATAATTTTCAGATAAAAGTATGATGTTTTTTAAGCTAAATGACCTGAAGGTCTGCGGTGACAAAACTACACCGTACTCGACATGAGGGCACTGTTTAGCCAGAATATCATTGGTTTTTTCTATATTGGGTGTAATGCTCGTGGTTTTGTCTGGGGAATCTAAAAACTGGCCTTCTGTTGGGGCGAGCCACAAATTAAATTTTTTCTTATTGGATTTTAAAGGCTCTATTGAAAAGAGACCTGCCTGTTTTTCCCCATCATAATTAAATACTGCAGATGCTTTCTTTTCAAATTCGCTGTCTTGGATAACCCCATCATAAATCAAGGCAACATCCACCCTATTCTTAGAATCTCCATTATCTATTATCTTTTTGCATGAAGGTTTTTCAACGCATACATTACTGTCTGTTTTACATTTCTCCTTTACTTCACAATCTGAGTCAGTTTTGCACCTTTTTGACCCGACGTCAGCTCCTGAATAAACCCGGACTTCGTCAATTTCCCCATTAAAAAATTCTCCTTTTGAACTGGAACCCAGAATAACATTCAACCCGCCGCTTTTTAATAGCCCTGTTGTTTTTGTGCCTTTTAGGTTTCCGTTGATAAAGAGGGACACTGTCACCCCGCTGCCTGACTTTTTCCAGACTCCCTTAACAGTAAACCACTCACCTAGAGGGATATCTTTAGCCAGGATAGCCTCTTTCCCGGTTTCAGTCAACAAGGAAAGCCCAAAACCATTTTGGCTGTAAACTATTCCAGAAACAGGCTCTTCACCTGAACCTGTTTTTCCTCCGTGCGTCTGGATAATATATTGCTCTTTTTCTGGATTTTGCCCTTGCGAAATTTTTACATAAAGAGTCACTGCAAAATCGTCTTTATCCCGCAAAGTCAGCTCTTCCCCTGAGACATAATCATCTGCCCCATCAAATTTAAGACCTGTTTTTGATATTCCTGTTGTCCAGGACGCGCCGGAAATAAGCCCATTATTTTCAAGGCCAGAAGAGTCCTTTAAAAGTTCCCCTGAACCCTCATCAGCCTTCCAGTTCAAAACAAGTTCAGATGGGTTACCGTAACCTTTGTAGAGATCTGATATGTCCTTGTCTGGGATAGCTGAATCAAAAACCCTGAAATCGTCTATTATACCTGCAAAATATTTCGATTCACCACCCAGCACTATCCCAACTGTCTGGGAATTTTGCAGATCAAACTCCCCTGAAGTTTTGCTTTCTCCGTTCATGAAGAGTTCCGTTGCCTGAGATGAACCAGAATTCTTTGACCTTACAACAACATGTGACCATTTTCCTCTACTTATATCAGTGTAAACTGATTTTCCGTTCTGTATAAATCCTATCCCCTGCTTTCCCAAAACTATTTTAGAGGTTGACTTCCCTTTTAATGCCACAATTTCCTGTTCAGCCTCAGGCAAGATTTTAGGCGCCCTGATCACAAAACTTAATGTGATATCTGAACCTATTGTTAGTTGCTTGTTTAATTTTATTGAGTCGTCAATACCATCAAATTTCATTGCGCTGTGGCCATAAAACCCGGGTACCCTTGATGAGTCTGTGTCTGAAAAACCAGATAAGCTTCCTGTTTTTTGTGGGTCTGAGCTGTCAATAACTTCGGAACCTTTTTCTTCTTCAAAATTCCACTGAAGCAGGGTTTTTGAGCCGCCGACAGAAACGCAGCCTTGTTTTGGGTATGAGTTTTCCTCTATGGATTCTTCAATCAGGTTTTCAGAGTCGAGGATGACATCTAGACAATACTGTCCGGGTTTTTCGAATCTTATTTTTTTATCTGAATAGAGCGGGTTTGAAATTTTATTTGGCCCGAGCGGTTGAGAGAGTATATACAATTCTTCTGTTTGATCACCATTCCTTTTTATTACAACCTTATTTTTTGCTTCAGGGCCTTTTGCTTCTATGCTCTCGTCGTTCCTGATTACCAGCTGCACAATGACTTCTGATCCTATAGGCGGGGAGACAATACTGGATTTCTCCTGATTAACAAAGGAAACTGAGGCAAGTACAAGGTTTGGCTTTCCTGTCTTAACCTCTTCGAGGGATTTCTCAGGCTCTTTGCAAAAATTATTTTCTGCGTCCCAGAACCCGCCGGATAATTCGCATGCAGGGAGGGTCTTGCAATCAAAAAGTTTTTCAGTTGTGCATTCCTCTGGCTTTATTTCATTTGGTTTGCAAGGCGCCACATTTTCTTTATAGCAGGCAACACGGTTGGCGTTTGAGACAGCCTCTTTAGACGGACAGAAAATTCCCCCTGAACTTTCACAGGTTGTTTTTGTCCAGCACCCGCCTAAAGTCTCTGCGCCACATTTCAGCAAATCTTCGTCATAAGGCATGCAAACCTGTGTTGTGGTAGAGACGCCCAATCTCTCGTCTTTTACTTCCTCTGACTTACCGTTGAGTTTTGATTCACAGGCTGATTTCTCAACAGTCGCCAACTTTTTTTGGGAGTCGGCTGAAGCAGCCTTTATTTTCTTTCCTATTGCACTCTTCTCAGCTGCGCAGCCGCTTATTATCACGATGGATATTATCAAGAGGATCAGAATCAGGTTTTTTTTCATATTAATAATAGTTGATTTTCTTTAATAATGGTCTTTTTTCTTAATAAATCACTTAAAAAACCTTGTAGTCAATAACTGATATGGTAAAAATAGGCATTATAGGCGGCTCTGGATTGGATGACCCCAGAATAATAGAAAATCCAATTGAAAAGGGGGTTGAGACACCTTACGGTAAAATACACTCTCCTCTAACTTGCGGGAAAATAAAGGGTGTGGATGTTGTTATTTTAGCTCGTCACGGGAAAACTCATGGGGTTGCTCCCGGAAAGGTTAATTATCTGGCAAATGTCTGGGCTTTAAAGCAGGAAGGGGTTACCCATATACTGGCTACAACTGCTGTTGGCTCATTGAGGGAGGAAATAAAACCCGGAAATCTTGTTTTCCCCAACCAATTCATAGATTTTACAAAGAATAGGAGTTCAACTTTTTTTTCGGATAAAGTAATTCACACGCCGATGGCAGAACCTTACAATAAAGAATTGAGAGATTTACTTTGTAAAACTTCAGATGAATTAGGATTCAAATATAACAAGGACGTAACTGTTGTCACAATAGAAGGCCCAAGATTTTCAACTAAAGCTGAAAGCAAGATGTTCCGTTTACTTGGGGCAGATATAATCAATATGTCAAGCTGCCCGGAAGTTATTCTGGCGAATGAGGCAGGAATACCTTATCAGTCTATAGCAATGTCTACAGATTATGACTGCTGGAAGGAAGGGGAGGAACCTGTCAGCTGGGAAATGATACTGGAAAGGATAAAAGCAAATTCTGAACAGGTGAAAAAGCTGCTAATAGAAACTATACCAAAAATAAAGTAATTCCAGAATTTAAGACAGTTGTGTTTATAATGAGTCCGCTGGAATATCTCAGAACATATTTTCAGAAGAACCTGAGGGAATCCTGTTATGCTGCTATGATATAAAGAAGGCTGACGGCTACAATCCGCTAAAAACCTTCTGGACAGGCTCACCTGTAGTTTCCCCGATTATTACAGGCACATCTGACCCGGGGTATTTGAACTTGCCTCTTTCCCCTGCAAAACTGAGTATTCCTACCGACAAAACCACTACAATAAGGATGCCTGCGGCGACGCCGATCTGACCTGTTTTAGAATTATGGACTGACATCAGAGGCTCCTTATTTTATTTGTTTTTTAGAATATATATATCGCAGCGTTTCACTATTTCCCTTTCTGGCAGATTAATGGATTCTGGTGCAGAATGGTTTCAAAAATAGATTACCGATACGCCTTCCCATTGCATCCAGAAAGGATTATAAGCTTATTCTTCCATAAATTACGGATGGCAGACTGTAATTATGTCAGATCAAAACTAAATGGGAATAGGCTCTTCGGCTATGTGACAAGGAGACTTGATGATGGCCTACAAGCAGACGTCAATAACCACGCAGGAAGTTGTGGACATTGCTTTGATTATTTGAAAGGGGCTGAAACCATGTTTAGAGCATTTAAAATTGATAATGGTTCCCAGCCTTCCCCTGCATCGAGTAGGGGTCTTGTTGTTTTCAGGAGGTTCAGGGATCAACCACCTGCTGAAACTGTCGCTGAAGTAAAGGCAGATATGAGAGGTTATGCAAAACCTCCAGAAAAAAATGGCGGCTTTTTCTATGAAGCCTGGCAAGTTTTAAAAAGGGCTGTGGCGGAGCTTAGAGAACTGGACTAGGTTTTATAGCTTTCCTCTTTATCAATTTTTTCTTATCAGTGTAAAAAAGATAAATGCCCCTATTAACACAAGGAAAGAAATTACCAGAATCAAGGAAGGCGTGTCAAGGCCATTTGCTGGCTGTGTAACATCAGCAGGTTCAGAAAAGACCTGACCGCTTTCTGCGCCATCGACCGATACGAGAGACGCACAAGACAGAATAAATTCCTTTGTCGCCCTTTCATCAGGCAATTTGTTATCTAATTCCACAACAAATTGGTGTAAAGTGGGGACGCACTGCAATTTGGATGGTGAGGGATTGTTCAGCTCGCATTGTGATACTGATCCAAAGGTTCCGCACAGCTCCCTTGCAGACGCATAGCAGGTTTTCGAACCCTTATTTGTATAAACCGGATTTGAAGAGTCGCTCTGAGGCGGTCCGTGATTAAAGAAAGTATAGGTAGCTGGTATGCAGGTGTCATATTGTACAATTTTATTAGGCGTATGTTTAATGCAATCAGCTTCAAATTCGTGAATAAATTTAGAACCGATTTTCTGGAAATCTAGGAAAAGAGGGTTACTGTAAGTCTTGTCGTCGACTAATCTCTTTTCAGTTAGAAGCTGCTCGCATTTTATACTAACTGATTTAGAATTAAGTTCCCCATCACCAATAGAAGGAACTATCTGAAAGCCTGTAAGCTGATTTTCCCCTAGAAAATAGGCAGCACCGACTGCGAGAACTGCAATAAGAAGGGCACCGACAAAAACATGAGTATCTGACATTTTCTCACTAGTTATATTTCGATTCTAATATATATATCTTTACAACTAAATCGCCATTATGGGTTCTGATATTGATGGGCTTGGGGATGCTGGTGTAGAGAATTATAGGCCTTTCGGTCCAGTGGAACTTCCGATTGCCCGACGAGACACTTCGAGATTGCCAATAGTCCTGCCTATCGCCCCTTATAGGAGCCCTAAGCCGGGAAGGCCTTTAGATCCAGACGAAACGCCTGAAGGAATTAGAAGGGCGGTTGAAACTTATCCACCAAGAGAGCCTGAAGAAAGTATTGGATTTGAATTCGGAGGATTTTTATATTTGCTTCTGACGACTGCAGCAGACCTGTTAAGAGAATACAACCCATTTAAACTCAAAGAAGATGACTAAATAATTTAGCTATCTCCTCTTTATCTGCTTTTACAATTCCTTTTTCTGTGATTATTCCAGTGATGTACGTTGCAGGCGTCACATCAAAAGCCAGATTCTTTGCGCGAGCTCCTTCGGGAGCTATCCTCACTTTTCCTAAGCTTCCATCTTCTTTTTTTCCTGAAACAAACAAAACCTCATCTTGTGAACGTTCTTCTATCGGAATTTTTTCTCCTGATTCACAATTTAGATCAAAAGTTGTGGTAGGAGCAGCGACATAGAAAGGTATCCCATTTTCTTTTGCGAGGACAGCTCTTTCATAAGTCCCTATTTTATTTGCAACATCTCCGTTAGCCGCTATCCTGTCAGCGCCTACAATAACCAGATCTATCTCCTTTTTCTGCATCAGAAAACCAGTTGAATTGTCTGCAATTATTGCGTGATTTATTCCCTGATTAAGCAACTCCCACGAGGTAAGGGATCCCTGCACCCGAGGTCGCGTTTCATCCACATAAACAAAAATATTTTTCCCCTGTGATTGGGCTACATAAATTGGGGAAAGCGCGGAACCATAATCTACGAAAGCAAGCCACCCTGCATTGCAGTGAGTGGATATTCTCATCCCATCCTTTATCAGGGGAGCCCCATACTCGCCTATTTTTTTGCAGCTGGAAAGATCATCCTCTGCTATTTTGTTGGCCTCTTCCACTGCTTTTTTTCTGGAGTCTTCTGGGGAAAGGTTTTCTATTGAGTTTAGAATTCTATTGACTGAATAAAAAAGGTTTTGGGCTGTCGGCCTTGTTTTTTTAATAGCTTCGGCACCTTTTTCTATGTCAGAAATAAAATTCTGTTCATATGCCTCCAGAACAACCTGCGCCATCCCATATCCTGCAGCTGCGCCAATTGCGCCTGCCCCACGGACTTTCATTGTTTTGATTGCGTCTGCAGTTTCTTTGTATGTCGGAAGGCTGATTATTCTGAACTCGTGCGGGAGAAGGGTTTGGTCTATCATTTTGACAATTAGCTTATTTCCTTCAGTTTCTCCCCAAACTGTCCTGAAGATTTTCCCTTCTGTTTTTACGAACATAACTATCAAGAATTAGAATTGTGGTTTATAAGAACCTGATTTTAAAAGGAAAAAGATTTAAACAGCCTTGGTTTCAACTGGCTGAGACCCAGAAAAGTCAGAATAGCAGAAATCCGAACAGTAGGAATATACCAGAGGTTTGCCATTAAATACATACTCGTCCTGGCACCATTTTCCTTTTGAATCATCGCATTCCTGCTTTGTTATGCAATACCATGGGGTTTCCTCTGAGCAAACTGGACACTTCTCTGAATAACAGAACTGGTATGTTTCAGTTGATCCCTCTGGTGTAAGGTATTTGCTCTCGCACCAGTTGGCTCCTTTATCAGAACACTCTGCTTTAGAATAGCAATTCCATGGGGTCTCCTCTGAGCAAACTGGGCATTCATCTGAACAGAAATAGAATTTTTCTGTTTCGCCATCTAATGTTGTGTATTTGCTCTCGCACCACTGGGCGCCTGCATCAACGCAGTCATTTTTTACCTGGCAATCCCATGGTGTGTCTTTTGAACACTCAGGGCAGTAATCTGAGCAGTATTCGCTGGTGAAGACCTTTCCTGCAGAATCCTCGTACTTATATTGGCACCATTCGCCGTTTACACCTTCGCAATTATTTTTCCCTGTGCAATACCAAGGTGTGTCTTTTGAACATACTGGACAAGTCTCAGAACAGAAATAATATGACTGTTCTTTACCCTCTAGAGTTGTATACTTGCTCTCGCACCACTGGGCGCCTGCATCAGCGCAATCGTTTTTTAGCTGACAGTCCCATGGGGTTTCTTTTGAACAAACAGGGCAATCTGTAGAACAATAATAGGAGCTATATTCCTTTCCATCTGGATCTGTATACTTGCTTTCGCACCACTCGGCACCTTTATCTGCACAATCTGATTTAGTTTGACAGTCCCATGGGGTCTCTTTTGAACATT
>Ga0209541_10002729_pt1 | contig 33136 bp, 31 predicted proteins | sample RifCSPlowO2_01_FD_184027 | JGI IMG/M metagenome (GOLD analysis project Ga0209541, IMG submission 184027) | Groundwater microbial communities from Rifle, Colorado - Rifle CSP2_plank lowO2_0.1 (SPAdes) (version 2) | ecosystem: Environmental > Aquatic > Deep subsurface > Groundwater | place...
TGGCGGACTCGCTCGGGATGACGCTCCGCGTCACTTCTATCAATTCGCGCTGGATCACGAGCGTATCGCGCAGCATTTCACAAAAAACGGTTTTGCACTGGTAGAAACAAAACCGATTGACGGTTTCAAAGGATTAAAAGATGAAAGTGTTTTTGCTAACCGAATCTTAAACCGCCTCACGCGCGGCAACACTCTTTTCGGCAAAATAATAAAAATAGCGTGCGCAACGTTTTTTAAATCCGTTGCAGGACACTCCATACTACTCGTTCTCCAAAAAACAACTACTCGTTAATTCCAAGCAACTCCACGTCAAACACCAGTGTTGCGCCGGGCGGGATTACTGCGCCAGCGCCGCGATCGCCATAACCCAAATCCGGTGGAATGGTGAGTTTGCGTTTGCCGCCGACTTTCATGCCGGCAACTCCCTGATCCCATCCTTTTATCACTTCTCCGGCGCCAAGGTTGAATTCAAACGGTTCCCCGCGATCAACAGAACTATCAAATTTAGTACCGTCCGTGAGCCATCCCGTGTAATGCACACGCACCGTATCGCCATTTTTTGCCTCCGCCCCTTCTCCTACGTTTAGCTCTTCAATCATAAGTTTGGTTACGTTAATTATAGTGCTCTTTGCCGCATTTTCTGTTCGTTTCAACTGATCATATACGCTCTCTGACCCATCGAAAGAATCGCGGCGCAAAAACCACCACGCGCCACCGCCAATAAGTATGATTAAAACAAAAACAACGAAGGTTTTTTTCATAGTATCCTTATTTAATCATACCCGGAAGAAAATAAAAAGAGGTGCAATACACACCTCTTAGCGCATCTCGCGCACCGACATATCCCAGTGATGAAAGAAAATGATCTTGCCCAGATCCTCTCCCCATGGAACCACCGTGAGCCGACCGCTTGCAATAAGCGGCTGCAGCGCTGGGCGGTTTTCAACCGGAATCGTATCCGTAATAAAGAGCCGGTCAATAGCGCACGCGGGATCGGCAAACCGTTCCGCCGCAGATCCGCACAGCACACCGTGGGTTACCACCGCCCACACCTCGCGCGCGCCATGCGTTTCTTTGAGCACGCTCCCCGCGTTGATATTCGTGCCGCCGGTGGCAATCTCGTCATCAAAAGAAAGAACGATACTGTCCCGCACCTCGTCTACATCACCATAGAGCAACTTGAGCCGCGATTCCTTTGAGTCCTTACGACGTTTGGCGCCGTGCACGGTGTATGGAGCGCCCATACCAACCACATCCTGCCACGCACGTTCCACCGCTTCCTCGGCACGCTTGGCGGCCATGTCATCAGGGAAGCAAACGACCACGGACGCCGCATCGGCCTTGACGCATGCCGCCTTAATCGCGCACGATATCACGCGCCGGATCAGCGACACTTCAGTAATAAGTCCCGTACCGCCGGACATAACCACCTGTGGCGCGTGGAGATCAACGGCGATCACGCGATCAAGTTTTCCGCGTGATGCCGCAACCATGAGATCAACGGCCAACGGGGGCAGCGCAAATTCCAGATGCCCTTCGTCCTTGTCTGAACGGCTCCAGGGAAAATAACCCGTCACAACCGCAATCCGAGCCGCGCGCCGTCCGGCAAGATAGCGCAGGAGCAAAAAAAGTTGTCCCGCCATCTCATAGGTGCCCGGACCGCTCGTGAGTACCACGCAATCATGCCCGCCCACATGTTCTTTGCCAAGTTGCAAAAATGGTTCGCCGTTAACGCGAAGATCAAAAACCGGATGCACGATGTCAACCGGTGTTGGCTGATCGCGCCGCTGTTCAACCTGTTGTTTTACCAACGCGGCCAATGTTTCAAATCCGGGCATTGGCACGAGTGTCAACCCGCCATTTCTGTTGTATGGTGCGTCCACGCTTCCCTCCTTGTGTGGCTTACTACTCGCATAGTATCATGCGCGCGCCAAATAACAAACGGCTCCTTGTAGGGAGCCGCATTGTCTATTGTGAGCTGGTTCCGCAACTGTGCTCCTCGCCATCTGATGATTGCCCGCCGCAATGATCACAGACGAGGCGCTTTTCAAACGATTGGCCATGACTGGCGCATCCTTCGGTGCCACACGCGGTTTTGCCACCGCCAAATTCTTCTTCGGAAACTGAACCACCACAACCACCATTGCATACAAAACGAACGGACATACGCGAAAGAGTTAAAAATAACAACTTCATTTAACCACATACGGAGAAAATAAAAAAGCGCTCGTGATATTTCACGAGCGCGTGCGCCTGTGCTGTCCCTTGCGGGACTAACGACTGCCGCCACGTTCCTGCGCAAGGAAATCGCGCATGGTGGCCGTATGCGTGGGGAATGCCAGTTCCTCATCCCCACGCAAGACAACGAGTTCGGTCACTTCTTCGTTTGGAACAAACAGAGGGAGACGATCGAGCATTCCGTCCAGCCCCTCTACCAGTTCAACAAAGATGAGTAACTTAGAGTGACCAGAGGAGTTCTGGGTCGAACACACCTCGAAGGAGATCGGCAGCGCCAATTCTCCTGTTTCCTCGTGCCATTCACGCGCGGCAGCCACCTCTACGGTTTCGCCGTAATCTACATAGCCGCCCGGCAACGCAAGCTTCCCCTTGCCTGGCTGAATACCGCGACGAATACCCACAACACCACCAACAACCCGTGCAAGAATGACGACAACCGGAATGGGGTTGCGCCAGGTGGTGTTACCGCACTTGGCGCACGTCCGCGGCCACGGCTGATCTCTGTCATACGCATGCCCGCAGTATGAACAGTGCGTGTGTTTTTCTAGCACCCCGTCCTCCTTGGTAACGTGGTGACACCATAACACAACAAACAAAAAGTGTCAATGTCACGCGACAAAACAAGGTAAAACTGCCATACTTCCCAGTATGGCAGTTTTTGCCGAAATTGAGTTTTGCCCTTTTTTAATTCACCATCAAATGATGATGCCTTCAAAAATAAAAACGACGGGGAGACGAGCACGAATGTGCTGTCTTGTTCCCCGTCGCTGGTGGGAAGGAACGACTACTGGCCGTGACGGAAGGGCGGGGTGATGGGGGCCCCGATCCGCTCGATCTGACCCATGTTGTTCCGATGGATCTGCGTGTCCTGCAGAACCCTCTCCATGATCGAGCGCTGCTCGCGATCGAGGGGCAAGTGCATGTCCCGGTAGTACTCGTCCACCGGCTTGGTTCCCGGACCGTCCGAAGGCTTCGGCATTGGCGTTCTCCTTTTCTCATGTGAGGGCTTTCCCTCTTTCCGAGTCCTGCGGAATTGCAAGACGCGGAATAAAGGGGCGGAGGGAAGTCTGGTGACAACCCTCCGCGGTGAGGTGGGAAGGAGCGGGAAAGAACCACAGACTTTTAACGACTCGCAGTCGTACCCTACCGCTACCGGTATTTCGAGGAGAAGTCGATAAACGGCATCGCGAGCTCCGGATCCTTCTGTTCCCAGCTGTGCGTCGGCTTCGACCTGATCACGCCCGACAGGGTGAACTGCGGATCGGGATCCATGCGGAACTCGGGCTTGAGGGGCTTGTACATCGGCTCCGGCTTCGGGACGATCGCCTCCATCTGGACACGCAACGCCGCCAGTTCGTACGAAGGCGTGACCGGGTTGTAGAGCCGATCCGGAATCCTCGGCTGAGCCGTGTCGACCTCGTGGAAGGCCTTGTACATCGGCAACCGCTCCGGCTGCACGAACCCTCCACCGATTGCGTTCCCGATGCTGACTCCGGGCGGAAGCCCGTTCGGACCCCATGCTGACATGGCAATTCTCCTTGCGACCACTGTGATCGCTTTTCAAGGTTCTGCACAGCAGTGAGTATGACACGTGGGTGGAGGGGTGTCAAGCGGACTCTGTACGAAGGACTTGACAAAATTGGTGAAATGTGGTATCTTCTTAATTATCAACGTCTGAAGGACAGACGCGGAAAAAAGGAGGCAGTGGTGTACGAGTACGAACGTGAGCGTGAGGTGCTGAACATGCAGTTCCAGCGCCCGGAACAGCAGCAGCCGTTCCACCAGTTCATCTCGGAGCCGGCGGATCCGTGCTGCCGCGTGAGCTGCCACGTCGACGTGAGGCCGCCGTACATGGAGCCGATCGAGCCGCCGTGGAAGTGGTGCTACGCGCACCGCACGATGGACACCTGCGGACTCTAGACCCGGCCTAGGGCGAGACCTCAAGCGAGGTGTGTGGAAACATACACCTCGCTCTTTTTTTGGACAAAAAAGCTCCTATCTCTATTTTAAAGAATGAATTTACGACGCGGACGAAAGTTATCCACAGCCCTTGACCTTTAAAACAGCACTTGGTATGGTATGATTATTATTGATTATGACAACTAAACGCGGATATATGTTGCCGAGCCAGTACGAGATGCGAAAGCGCCTCGCTTCTTGGCTTTTTCTTACATCGGCATCCGCGTTAGGTTATAGTTGATGGATTGATATTTTTTCCTTCAGCACTATACCACCGCGGATCGCCGCGGTGGTTTTCGTTTCATAGCGCCTTTCCGAAGTTGAGGTACGATTCGTCTCTCTCACATAGGGTGGGAAAGACGATGGGTTCCTCAACACGGAGGTAAAGAAGTGTACATGGACTTCAGAGTGGTTCCGCGGTACGACCTCTCTCTCAAGGACTTGGCCGCGCTCCACCGCGACGGCCACTCGGTGACCAAGAGCCCGCACGTGGGCAACTGGTATCCGAACAACCTCGCCGTGGCGTCGCTCGGCATCCCGATGAACGTCTACGACAGGACGATCGGGGTGCGGGACCGGAATTTCCACCCGCACAAGATCATCGTGGACGGGGGGAGCGAGGAGGTGGCCGACCCGGCCATCCTCACCACCCACGCGCGGGTCATCCGCGAGTCGTCTTGGTTCCCGGAGCGGTTCCCGGTGGGTAGCCGTGTGCTGGACGGCCACATGCAGGCAATCCGGGACGCCGTGCCGGGTGCCAACTGCGTGGTCTTCACGGACTACCTTCGTCAGCACGCGGACCGCGTGCTCGCGATTCTGGAGGTGGCCACTGGAAGGATCTCGGGGCTCTGGCGTCGGTTCGCGCACACGGATGGCACGATCACCGAACCCACCTGTGGGGGCTGGGACCGCATCGCGCAGACCGGCGGGATCTACGGCCTCACGAACGATGAGTTCGGCTGGCTGATCCCGAACGAGCTGAACGTGATCCTGGACGGTGTTCTGCAGGCGGCGATCCACAACGCGAGCGTCGTTTACCACCTCTCCGGCCCGGACATGATCGGCTACATCGGCGGCTACGCCGAGCTCCTCGCGAAGATCCACGCCGCGCTCCGGCAGAAGCTGGACTGGGTGCCGGAGCAGGTGGAACTCCACCTCGTTCCGGTCGCGACCATGCGCTTCGCAGTGCCGGAGACCCGGCGGCAGGCGCTGGACTCCTTCATGGACGAGCTCCTCGCCATCTACGCGTGGCGGACGGCGCGTGGTGAAGAGATCCCGCCCGGCCCCAACGGCAACAAGAAGATCGCGGCGATGGAGAGCACGGAGGCCAAGACGGAGCATCGGCGGATGAAGAGCCGCCTGCGGGAAGCCGCGGCCGAGTGTCCGGAGGTGTGGTACGACATCACGGAGGGTTCTTTCGTGAGTCAGTATGACCTGCTCGCCTCGGGCACGCCGATTTACATCCATCCGTGGGCTGTTGCGGCGCCAGTCGCCCTCCTGGAGTACACCGAACAGTACACCGTGAGCTTGCTTCAACAGCGGGTCTCGCGATCCGGCTCATAACGCCACGAAGTAACCCTACCCAAAGAGACCGTCTGCCTATACCGGCAGGCAGACGGTCTTCCCTTTTTCTATGCATTCATTTCCACTTATTGATCTCCACGAAGACCTCCTGCTTCATTTGAATTATCGGCAGTGGTATGGAGATCATTACCAAACCAGTTTTGAACAATTAGAGCGCAACGACGCGCGCATTGTTGTGGCAACCGCGTTTCCCGTGCCGCCATCGGACAGTTATTTTGACCCTGCGACGAATGCACTTATTCAAAAAGATTTTGACGAGTACAACGCGCATTGTGTGACGAATAAAAATTGGCGCATTATACGCTCGCGCGCGGATGTGGACGCGGTGCTTGGCGAACCTGGACAACACGGCATCATGCTTCATATTGAAGGGCTCAATGCGGTGGGCGATGCGGATTGGCCGCAACTTGAACGATGGTATGAGCAAGGATGGCGATCGCTCGGCATCGTGTGGAATCTCACCAATCCATTGGGTGGCGGCACGAAAGATCCGACGACATCGCTTACAATGCTCGGCGAACAGATGATTGCGTGGTTGCAAGAACATCACATGATTGTTGATTTCGCGCACATGAACGAACGCACGTTTTGGGATGTCGCAAAAATAATTAAAGGGCCGATTGTTGTCAGTCACGGCAATGCGCGCGCGCTCTGCAATAATCCGCGTAATTATACGGATGAACAATTGCGCCGTGTCGCGAAAAGCGGTGGGGTGGTTGGTGTATTTTTTGCGCGGACATTCGTGACCGGCGGCGCGCCGGCAACCGTGGCGCATGTGGCGGATCACGTTGATCATTTGAAAAACGTTATGGGCATTGATCATGTCGCGCTTGGCACGGATTTTGGCGGTATTATCACCGGACTGGTTGAGGGATTGGATTCTTTGGATTGTATGTCCGCGTTTTGGGCGGAACTTGCAGGGCGCGGGTACACCGATGATATGATGAAAAAAATAGCGTATCGCAACGCCGCGCGCGTTTTGCACGATATTCTTTTATGATTGGTATTTTTGATTCAGGCGTTGGCGGTCTCACTGTTGCCGCCGCCATACGAAAACGCGCGCCATCAGTTGATATGGTATATTTTGGCGATATCGCAAACGCGCCATATGGCTTAAAAGACCGCGCCACGCTGGAGCAATTAACATTCCAAGCGTTTCGTTTATTGCGATCGCTTGGCGCTACGCACATGGTCAGTGCGTGCAACAGCGTGTCCGCTTCGGTTATTTTGCCGATGTTGGAATTATTTGGCGTGTACGATTCCGGCATTATTGAAATGGTGGGGCCGGCCGCGCGGGCGCTCAAAGAACGGCTGAATGGGCGCATGATTGTGGTAGCGACACCCGCAACGGTAGATTCCGCGATGTATCAAAAAGGCTTTCATGAAGCCGGTTTGGAGGTGCGCATGATTGCGTGTCCGGAATTGGCAGGCGCGATTGAGTTTGGTGAACCACTGGCGGTTATTAAGCATCATGTTGACACGGTTGTAAAACAGGCGTTCGGCATTGGGTGCGATACGCTTGTGCTCGGTTGCACGCATTATCCGCTGGTGCAGGGTGTGTTTGAACAAAGTATTGCGGCACATGGCGGCGGTATCGCGCTCTATGATCCCGCAGACGCTGTTGCTTTGGTTGCGTTAACACGCCATGGCGTTTTGGGAACCGGTCTGAACAGGTTTGTCATTTCACATGATTCGGCGGTTTTTCGCCGCTATCTGCAACAGATGTTTGGTATGGCCGCGATAGATATTGAAGTGGCCACATCGGCCACAACGTTTTCCTGTTGATGAATGCTGTGCCTCCCAAATAAAAAGGCCCCGATTGAATCGGAGCCGTGCTCTCAAAAAGCTGTCACCTCAATCTTAAGCGCAACCTTGAGCGGATCGCCCTTCTCCTTGAGAAGGTGCCACGCCGCGTTCTTGTCACCCGCGGCAACAAACGCGCGAAGTTCATCGCACACCTCGGGTGTCACAAGGTAAAAAGAGCTCTCGCCATCATCGTCCGATCGCCATTCAACCAATTGCACCACTCGCATGTCGCAACCTCCTTCCTTGGAAAAAAGAGGGGGTGTACAGAACGCACACCCCCGAAGTGAGGACGACGGGATTTGAACCCGTAACCAACGGTTCCACAGACCGATGCTCTGCCAGTTGAGCTACGTCCCCACATATCCGCGGCCATTCCGCGGATGCATGAGACATCAGCTAAGCAGTGAACGCACGCGCTCTACCAACGATGCGCGCGGTACGGCCGTTTGAGTACGCGCGCGCATGTCGCGCACCTGCACCGTGCCATCTACCATTTCCCGCGTGCCGCAAATCACGACAACGGGAATTTCCTGGCTGGTCGCAAATGCCATCTGCGCCTTGAACGCCATCTCCTGGCCAAAGTAAATGGCCGTACGGACACCCGCTTCACGCAGATCACGCACCATGGAGAGATACGCGTTCATGAGCGTAGGATCCATCACCGTTACGAGCGCCTGCACCAAGGTTGGCGTCGACACGACCGTTCCAAGCTGCTCAAGGGCAGCGAAGAGACGATCTACGCCGATTGAAGCGCCGGTTGCGGGAATGCTATCGGGCATAAAGCGACTGACAAGATTGTCATATCGCCCACCCGAAAACACACTACCAATGTTCGGAAGATCCGTCAAGACCATCTCAAACACAGGACCCGTGTAGTAGGCCAGACCGCGCGTTACGGTAAGATCCACACCCCAGAATCCATCCGGAACACCGACGGCTCGAAGATACGCCACTATCTCACGAAGTTCTGTCAGGCCCTCTTCCATGATAGGAATGCCATTGGCCATAACATCGGCCTGCGCAAGAATTTCATCGGTGGTCCCCGTGATCTCAAGGAATTCCTTGATACGCGCGGTGACCTGTGGCGAAAGTCCAAAACCGTATTCTACCGCTTCTGCAGGAGCAGCATCTTCGCCATCATCAGATTCGTCCTCCGCCGGCTGGGTCTTCATCTCTTCACCAGTGGATTCCGTCCGTAGAGGAGCGGTGAGTTGCTTCACCACTTCGTCAATGCCAATCTTGTCCAGCTTGTCAAGAACACGCAAAACATCTCCGATGCTCTCCTCCGGAAAGCCCGCGTATGCCGGCAATCCATTGGACAACTTGCGGTTGTTGAAACGGACGCGGAAGCGATCAACGCCAAGCGAGCGCATGGTCTCACACATGAGCCACACAATCTCTGCATCCGCCACCATGGAAAATGTCCCGACAGTGTCAGCATCAAACTGCATGAACTCACGATAGCGGCCAACTTGCGGCTTCTCCCCGCGCCACACTGAACCACACTGGTAGCGCTTAAACGGCCGCGGAAGTTCTTGGTGTGCCGCGATCACACGTGCCAGCGGAACGGTCAGGTCAAAACGGAGCGCCGTCTCTCGCTGACCACTGGTCACGCGTCCATTGCTGCGTCTTGTCTTGTACAGAACCATGTCAAAATCCGGATCACCCCCGGTGAGCACATCAAAATACTCCGTAGCCGGCGTCTCAAGCGGATCAAAACCAAATCGCTCAAAAACCTCGCGGATCTTTGCGAGCATCTTTTGGCGCACCTGCATCTGACGTGGCAGGTAATCACGGAATCCACCCGGAGAATCCGGTTGTACCTTGGTTTCACTCATTTCACTCCCTCCTTTGAACTTTGGAAAGGTCAACTGTTGTATGCCAACAGTACCCAAACAGTAGCAAGCCCCTAAAATGATGTCAAGAGCCACCAACAAAATAAAAACGGCTACCAGTATTGGTAGCCGGTTGCTAACTAGGCGACGCGGCGATGGCGTGCCGGGATCTGATTCACGAACTGGCCGAGAACGACCCGATCGCGTTCGTCACCATACTCGGCAACAACCCGAAACCCCAACTTGTCGCTTGTGTACCAATTGTATGTCTTCGCCGCCTGCTCTCCATGCCCCCGTTTGGTACGCAGAATGCATGCCTGCGCCTGCGACGTGGATTCGACAAGTCCGATAAGCCGCTCGTAGAAAAGCTGGGTGGCAATACCCTGCCCCTGATGCTCCGGATCTACAAAAATCTCATCACAGTAGAGGAACTTCTGCTGATCGTGGAACTCCCTCGCGAGCGTTACCGCGAATCCGGGCTTCCCGAGGTGCTCCTCCAACTCCTCCGCTGTCATGGGGAAACCCCATGTAGCACCAACCACAGCTCCGTTGATGTGCGCTGCGGCCCAAACCGCGCCGACACGTGAGAGTTCCGCCTGCATGTCCCTCATGACCTTCTCCACCGGCCAAAACAGCACGAGCGGCAGATGGTGATCGTGGCACTCTCCCGGCCTATTTCCATCCTCTAGGCCATAAACCGGACACGTGCCTTCCTGGCCACTTGCCGGGCACATCCACCCCTCATGCCAGGCAGGGGAAGTACCGAACGTCCGCTGGTAGCATCGCGCTACCGCTTCCGCGATCTCTGCGTACCCGGAATCTCCAGGCAGGAGATGGATACGTTCGACGGTAAACAGACCGTCATGCTCGCCCTCCTTGGTCATCGCTTCTGCTCCTTGTATCGCACGAACGATAAAAAGGTTGTTCTCTTCAGAATAAATCCTAACCGAAAGCTTGTCAACAGGTATACTGTGGACAAGCATCTTCTATAAAAAATCCTCTATAAACGTGATAAAAATTCTCTCCAATTTTTCAATACTGTCTTTTTCAACGTATTCATCGGCACCGTGCATACCAAAACCGGTGGGTCCTAACAGTACGCACGGGGTATTCCAACATTCTGCCAACAATTGAATATCCGAATAACCGCCACGCGCAGGATCGTCATACAAAACCTCTCCCAATACTTTCCGCTGCGCCTCCTCAAGCGCGCCCAACAATGAACGATTGGTAAGAAAGGATCCCATATTGACATGGCAATCCGCTTTAACAAGTTGACCCCCGCAATCCTCTATTCCCTGACGCAACGCCTCCGCTACCATCTCTCCGCGCACTTCGGGCGTAACACGCACCTCAACGACCGCTTCACAATAATCAGGAATAACGTTGCCCTTACTCCCTAAGATTACTTCCTCACCGATCTCATTATTGAGAGTACCACATCGCACTCCTGTAATATTCACGGTAGCTTTTCCTAATACGGGATTATCGTGACGAGCACATAAATCATCAAGCGCCTGGACGCCACTTACCAAAGCGCGAAATGCGTTGACACCCATATGTGGCCGCGCCGCGTGGCCACGCTTACCTTTCACGATTACCTGATACTCTACACAACCGCGCACACCCTCTCGAATACCCAGTCCTGTCGGTTCTGGACAAATAACAATCTTCGGGTTCAGACTATGACCATATTCTTTGACAAATTCCTTCATCCCTAAAAATTTATACTCTTCATCACAATAAAATAATCCTGCCACTCCTGATATTCCTTTTTGTGCCGCATGCGCCAAGGTCGTCAACATAACCGCAACACCACCCTTCATATCCGCGGCGCCGCGACCATACAAACGATCACCTTCTTCAAACCCTTGCGGGTTATACCGCCAACCATCGCCTGTCTCTATCACATCCATGTGTCCAATAAAAAGGACCTTGATCGGCGTGCCATCATGTACCAAAAGATTCTCGCGCCCATCACCCACGTGTTGACGATCAACACGCCACAACGGCATAGATTGCTCACAAAATTTTTTAATTGCCGCGGCAACATCACATTCCATCGGCCCGTATGTCCCATGCGAACTTTTGGCGCTTGGCAATGCAACGAGTTGTTTAGTAAGTTCAATACTATCAATAGTCATAGTCAGTAGTATCAAACCACATCCAAAGGTACTCGTCAAAAAAAGCAGGCTAATCGCCTGCATGACACTCTTTATGCGGAGGGTATATATGTGATCTCCATGCGACTACGCAATGAAAAATTTCTGCCGTCGCGTGCGACCAAAATGAACTCTCCGCTTGGTTGGTAAACGAACGTATACTCCATTCCGTCAACCACCGCTGCGGCCATACTCCCGGAACCGCAAGCGGTCTCGTAGTAAAACGTATCCGTGTCGCGCACCAGCACTACCGGATCAATACGTACGCCATCTTTGGTGGGCGATGTCCAAACGACGCCAACTGCTGGACTTTTGGTAGAATCAAACGCTTGAATAATGCGCTTGTGTTCGGCACGGTACCACGCCTCATCGTTCCTGAACGGTTGCGCGAGAACCACGTGCGCAATATTGCCAAAGTCAACAACAGTCGCGGAAATTCCATCAGCAAGCGATACGGAATACTCTTGGTACGACATGTCAAAAAACGTGCCTTCAACAACAGCCTTACATTTATCACTTGGCGTAGTCCAGAGGATACGCGCCTCAACGCGAGCGCATCCTGACATGCTAAAACAAACAGTGTCCTCTCCAGTCAGACGCGCCAAGAGCAGTGCCGCAGCACGACCTCCATTACCGCAGAACTCTCCTCCGCTCATCTCAAAGTGAGAAATACTGGGGATGAGAAAACCCACTTGTTCCGCGCCACGAAAACCATCAAGTTCCTTGCCACGCTCTGCATACCACGCACGTGACTGCGGTTTATCCAATACGACGATTGCCGTGGCGTTGCCACCGGCAGCATATATCACAAACGGCTCACGCTTCTCCACCGTCATTACCTCCTTATCTCTATCCTAATGCCTATACACGTTTTTGTATACTCTTTTGACACATCATCGTGATTATGGTTCCATATACTTAATCCATGAAATAGAAAGGAGAACCATGGACAGCACCTTTAAAACCCAGGATGTTCTGCATCGACTTTGCGAGAGTCCAGGTGTCTCAAGCTACGAGACACGACCCGGTGGCCCAATAGAAACACTGGCGCAGGTTTTCCGTGAGTACGGTTTCAAATCCAAACGCGACTGGTCTGGTGCGCTTGTTGCGCAACGTGGCAACGGCCCGATACGAGTGCTCATTACTGCGCATATTGATGAAGTTGGGTTCACGGTTGCCAACATCCTCCCCGATGGACGCATTACCGTCATCCCCATCGGATCAATAAACCCTGGATTCTGTGTGGGACAGGAAGTTCGCATTGCGCAACAACGGATGAGTGGTGACGATGACATTGTCGGTATGATGACCACACTTAAAAATCCAGCAACCGATACCATCACCTGGAACGATTGCTTCGTGGATATCGGAGCGTCGGCCGAGATATCTGTCACGGTGCTTGGGATTCGTCCTGGTGACATGGTCTACTGGCCGCGTCGGTTTTATATGCAACACGACGAACTACTGACCTATATAACCAGTCCGGCGCTCGATAATCGTGTTGGGGCAACCGTTATGGCAGGCGCTTTCTGCACGGCTACCATTCCGAAGTGGATCACCCTCTATGCTGTTGCCGCACCGCATCACGAACAGGGAAATGCGTATGGCGGCTTCCGAGCCGCATCGCTGGTTAAGCCACATTTCGCGCTCGTGTTGGATTCAGCGTATGCACAGCCGCTCTCGCTACAATCAACAAAAACACACTGGTCAATTCCACGCCTTGGTAAGGGTCCGGCGATCCAAAAAATCGGAACCGACTTCATAGTCTCCGATACCATCTTCCGACGATTGGTTTCACTTGCTGAAATCACCGTCCCCAGCACATTCCAGTATGAATTTCCTGACCGTGATACTGGCGGGACGGACTACGTTGGTGTCGCGCGCGCGCATGATGGTGTACCGACGGGTGTTATTAACACACCTGTACGCTATCAACACACGCCGCTCTCCATGGCTACCATTGAGGATATTAAAGCGAGCATTACGCTCGTTCGCGCACTTCTGGAACTGAACCCGAATGAATACATTCCTTCAACAAAGCGATTGCCATGACCACCGATGGATTGCTGACCGAAGAACGCATAACACAAGAGCGAGATGAGCATCTGCGTAACTATCTTGTAAAATATCTTCGGCAAGGAAGGACGTGGTTCGGCGCGATAGATCAACAACCGCCACCCGACGTGACCGCTCAAGAAGATATCAAACTCTTTCTGTGGGAAGTGCCGCGGCACGACCCAGACATCGGCCGTGAGTATGAAGTGGTTGACGACCGGGTGTTTGTTAAAAAAACACCGAAACCATTCCTCCTCTTTGAGGACGCGGGATTCCTGATAACCCGATGGTGCCACGCGTATGGAAAACCGGCACCAAGCCGTACGTTCTTTACTCGGCTCACCGATGCCCATTATGCGCTCGTGAAACGCTTTTTTCCGGAAGCGTTTTTACTTCGGACAGAGGATTTCCTTCGGCCATTGGCGAGGCATCGTAAACAAACACGGTCATGGCATGGGTGGCCGATTATAACGGTCTCCCTTGACACGGATTTTGTGCGCGGAACAGACGGAGCGATTGAACTCACCCGTGTGCGTGACTATCGCACCTTTGAATTCCTCGGAGAACTTGCGCGTCCCGGAGAACCAGCGGTCAAAGAACAAATCGCGGCGATCAGCGCCACGGTACCCAAACGACATGCGCTACAATTCGTAAGCGATGGTTGTTGGGAGGGCAGTGAGATACTCATGCTTGAAGAGTATTTCATACGTCAACATGTTATGGTTGATGGCGTTGTGTGTGGTGTATTATGCCGCCCAGCAGTAAACGCATTTCGAAATGCAGGAATATTCGCTTCAGGTAGCCACCGCTACCTCAAACTTAAATCATGGATCTGCCAACGCGACTTGCTGCCCGGCGTACCACGTTCAGGCCTCAACTTGGGCATGCGCGTTGGTACGCGAGTACAAGCGCTTGCGGAAAATATTGGCGCCACCTATTTGCTTCCTTTCCGTGATGACGTGTTTGATGAACTCACAACCCATGATTTCACGGAGTTCTCAATCAGCTGTTACCAGCTTGCCGACCGTCTGTTTGCGGAAGTTGAACGGCTGTGGCGGCGGCCAGTAGTGGTGAGCGACCTCGCGCGCGTGCCAAAATACGTGCGACTTGGACGCGTGCGTTTCCGGGACGAACTACGCCGCATCGCCCGCGATTTCCTGAAGACACGGGACGCACTTGACCCTTACGTTTAGAGACCGCCACCAAGATAATGGGTGGCTTTTATTTCCGGGCATTGACAAGTGTTACTTTCTAGTACATACTACAAATTAATATGCGCAAACTACAAATTGGCGTGATGGGGTCTGCCGCAGACCTTAAATACTCAAAAAAATTTGAAAAGCTGGCTGAAGAGCTCGGCTATTGGGTTGCAAAAAAAGGAGCGGCTCTAATTTTTGGTGCGGAGAAAGACTACGATTCTCTTTCAACCGCCGCCTGCCGCGGTGCGAAGAAAGCTCGCGGTCTTACTGTCGGCGTAACCTACGGAAAGGGTTTTGATATTTTTGAGAAAAAGAATGTTGATGTAGTTATTGCAAGTGGGCTTGAGCGCGGTGGTGGCCGAGAGCTGACCCTTGTTTTGAGTTGCGACGCCGTTATTGCTCTCAATGGCGGTTCCGGCACGCTGACAGAAATTGCCATTGCTTATCAAGCGAATATTCCCGTGGTAGTTCTAAAAGATACTGGCGGTTGGAGCGAAAAACTTGGGGGTCATTATCTCGACGGCCGAAATAGAATCAAAATTGAAGTTGCAAAAAATCCTAAAGTAGCTGTTAATCTCGCCATTAAGTTAGCGAAACAAAAATATAGCAAAAAATAAAATCACAATTCTTTCCACATTCGCTAACGACAAGCTTGTTAATGAAACTGGCACTATCATTAGCAAACAAAGTGGTGGACCTGCTCTTTATTTAAAACAAGCTCTCGAAAATGAGCGGGTGTCTTTCTCTTTGAAAACTGGGTCTAGAATGGAAGTCAAAATTTTAATAACAAAAAATGGAGAATTTGGAAAAATTCCGAAAAAACTTAAACCTAAAAAGGTTCGGTTCTCACGAGTCAGAACGCCATTCTTGCTCATTTCTTCTGTGCTTGATGAGTTCGATTTGACAAACCTGTCGGAGTTCAATGGCAAGGTGTTTTTTGATGTTCAAGGGTATGTCAGGGACGGCAATGATTTTGGTAAAAAAAAATCTTGGAAGCCAAACAAAATTGTTTTTAAAAATATTTTTTGTCTTAAAGGCACAGCGGAGGAATTACAAAATATATCGAAGCCACGGGTAGAAGCTCAAAAACAAAAAATTCTGTTAATCACAAAGGGCAAACTGGGATGCGAAATATTTGCATTTGGTAAACAATATATCGTCAAACCGACAAAAGTTATAATAAGTAAAAACACCATAGGAGCTGGGGATACCTTTTTTGCTTACTTTGTTTCGCGTTTTGTAAAAACAACAAAGGTTTTTGATAGCGCAAAATACGCCGTCAAAAGAACTTCGGCGTTCCTTATTGCACAAGACAATTGACATGCAGAAGCGTTCTCACATCAATCGCAACAAAAAACACAAAATTGGATGCCAACTGATTACGCTAGTCGGCCTTTTTATTCACTTATTCAGCCACGATTGACAACGAAACTGCCACATAGTAAGGTGAATACGGTATGTCTGAATTGGTGCTCACCGGCAACAACCTCACGATTGAAGACGTGATGCGCGTTGCGCATAATCACGACACTCATATTTCCGTTGATCAATCAGCACGGGAGCGTTTAGAGCGCTCCCGTTTTTTTGTTGAGAAAGCGGTGGAGCAACACGAAGTCATCTATGGCCTTACCACTGGGTTTGGCTATTTCAAAAATGTGGTTATTGATCAATCGCAGGCGGTTGAAATGCAACAAAATCTCCTTATGAGCCATGCGGTTGGCGTTGGGAGTCCACTCACCGAACCGGAAACGCGTGCCATGATACTCGTACGGATCAATTCGCTTATCAAAGGATATTCGGGCGTGCGTTCCATCGTTACGGACATGCTGGTTGAATTTCTGAACAGAAGAATATACCCATACATTCCTCATAAGGGCTCCCTCGGCGCAAGTGGAGATTTGGCGCCGCTCTCTCATATGAGTTTGGTGATGCTGGGTCTTGGCGAAGCATTTGTTGATGGTAAACGCGTGCCGGCAACACAAGCTCTTGCACGCGCCAACCTTGCACCTGTCACACTTTCTTCAAAAGAAGGACTGGCACTCACCAACGGCACCGCCATGATGGCCGGCATTGGCTCGCTGAATCTCCACCGCGCGGAACAACTCGCCAAAATTGCCGACATTGCGGCGGCGATGAGTGTTGAATCGCTCATGGGTTCCGTGGTGCCCTTTGATGAAAACGTACAACGGGTGCGTCCGCACGAAGGGCAAAAAATCTGCGCGAATAATGTCCGCAAACTTTGCGAGGCAAGCGAGGTTATTGAATCGCACAAAGATTGCGGGCGCGTGCAGGATTCTTATTCGCTTCGCTGTACGCCACAGGTGCATGGCGCGGTGCGCGACACCCTTGCCTTTGTGCGAAAAACATTAGAAATTGAAATTAACTCCGCAACCGATAACCCGCTTATTTTCCCCGACGAAAACATATCTCGTTCAGCCGGTAATTTCCACGGTGAACCCATTGCCTTTGCCATGGATTTTCTGGGTATCGCCACCGCAGAACTGGCAAATATCGCCGAACGCCGGATTGCCAAAGCGGTAGATAAAGCAACCAGTGAAGGACTTCCTGCTTTTCTGATCCCCGAAGATCAGGCGGGGGTCTCAAGTGGATTCATGATTGCACAATACACCGCCGCCGCGCTCGTATCTGAAAACAAAACATTAGCGCATCCAGACAGTGTTGATTCAATTCCTACATCAGCCAATCAAGAAGACCACGTTAGTATGGGTGCCGCCGCAACGCATCACGCACGGGAAATTATTGACAATGTCCAAGCGGTGCTTGCGATTGAACTACTAACCACCGCGCAAGCATTAGATTTTAAAAAACCATTGCGTCCCGGTCCGGGCTCTCTTGCGGCATACAGCCATATTCGCCAATTTATTCCGTTCATGGAACGCGATCGCGTACTCTACCCCGACATTGAGCGAACCATCAAAATGGTAGAAGATGGCTCGCTCTTGGCCGCGGTTGAACGCGCGGTTGGCAAACTGGAATAGGAGGTTTCCGGTGGAGAACGATACAGAACGGTTAGCGGTGTTCCGTGCACAGCACGCGGGCAAACGATTCATTGCCATATCTGGCGACAGTGACACGCAAACTGAGAAGGCAGTACGTGATTTCCTGGATGCCTTTCTCGACGCGTTGCCGCATGATCAGGTTGTGCTCATTACCGGCGGAACACGCGGTGGCGTACCGGAATACGCGACCATCGCGGGAAAAACGCGACAGTTGCCCGTGATTGGCACTGTACCGGAGCGAGCCATCGGAACGGACAAAATACTGCCGACACTTGACCTTGTGGTCGGTGTTGAACCGCGCTACGGCGTAAGCGAATGGGGCGACGAAAGCGAGCTCTTTGTCAAACTTGCCGATGCCATCGTCTTTTTAGGCGGCAACTGGGGCACCGCGCTTGAATTCACCCGTGCGATGAAAATAAACACGGGACGCGTGCGGCATGGTAAACAGCCGATCTACCTCATTCCGATTTTTTCCTTTGTTGGCATACCGAGAGCGCTCTGGGCGCAGGCGCATACGTCAGTTGAACTAATGCAAGCGTGTTTTCCCGACGCGCCAATCTCTTCACCCCAGGTGGCAGCCGCGTTCCTGCGAGAAAAATGGTGGCCATAAAACCCATCCGTCACCGGATGGGTTTTTCTATTACTACCATGTTACGGTAAATACTTCCGCACATTCTCATTATGCTGGCTCAAGGTTTCCGCGTAGTGTACATTGCCTTCTTTGTCGGTCAAAAAGTAGTTGGCGGTGTTACTCCATGGGTTCGCCACGGCCTGCAGCGCCTCTTGGCTTGGCATGGCAATGGGCCCAAGCGGAAGTCCGGGATATTTGTAGGTGTTATAGTATGAATCAATTTTGGTATCTTTGATTGAAACAGATGGACTGTTGCCGCTGGTGATGTAATTGACGGTTGAATCAACTTGAAGCGCCCAATTGGCCGCGCGACGACGAAGTAAAATATCCGCCACTTTGCGCCGATCATCCAACCCGCGCACTTCGCGTTCCACAATAGAGGCCATCGTCAGTCCCTCGTGCACCTTCATGTCATTAAACTGAAAAAGTTCTGTCGCGCCTTTGTCAATAAAGAAATCCGTGCGCGCGAGCATTTTTTCCAAAACATCTTCAACGGCGGCATCCTCATACACCTCATACGTATCGGGAAACAAATATCCTTCCCACGAAACGTACCACGGTTTCTGTTTGAGCGTTTTAAAATCGCCGGTCAAAAATTTACTTGACTGTCCGCGCTCTCTGCGATAATCCCGCGCGGGAACGCCGGTATAGTTAAATAAATCATCGGCGTCGCGCACACCCTGTTCCTCCAAATATTTTTTTACATCGCGCAAATTCCATCCTTCAATGAAGGTGAGTTTTTTCACCGCGCGCGGCTGATGCACAATGGCTTGGGCGATTTTTGACACACTCGCGCCGATCACCACCTCGGATTCACCGGGCGCAAGATTTTTATCAATACCCTTGCTTTTTGCGTACCATTTGAGCAGCCACCCATCGCGCGCGGGCATAATACCCTTTGCGATCAAACTTTCTTGCACCTGCGAAAACGCGGCGCCTTCGGAAATAATCACCGTCGTTTTAATATCCGGATCCCCGCTCCGCCAAAACAAACGATAACCAAGAAACAGGCTGTAGAGCGCGAGAATAAAAATGACAAACCAAAATAATTTACGCATTGCTCTTTTTTTGTAATTCAGCTACTAACCTTTTTACCTCCTGCGCGCGGTCTTTGGGGCACACCAGTACGCCGTTTGGCGTATCCACCACCACCATGTTTTTCAAACCAACCGCGCCGATTGTTCGATTGCCGGTTGAATATATGAGCGAGCCCTCGCAATCCAGCGCCGTCACCGGTCCGCGCGTCACATTTTCGCCGGGAGCGCTTGCAAGTTTATTATAGAGCACGTCCCACGCGCCGACATCGCTCCAATCAAAATCGCCTTTCAAAATAAGCACATCTTTGGGGTCCATATGTTCGGTTATAGCGTAATCAAATGAAATTTTTTCCAATGTTTCATACGCGCGCGGATCTTTCAGCGCGCGGAGAATTCCATCATACAACTCCGGGGCGTATCGTTGCAACGCTTCCATAATTTTCCGCGGCGTCCACATGTAATAATTGGCGTGCCACAAATATTCGCCGGATGCGCAGTACTGTTCCGCAATCTTCAAAATCGGCTTTTCCGTGTGACCCAAAAATTCGTACACAGCCACCTCATCACGCTCTTCTAATTTTTTTCCGATGTGCGTGTATCCCAGCACCGTGCTTGGAAATTCCGCCGGCACGCCGATGTCTATCATCTTTCCCGTTTCACGAATCAACTGTTCCGCAACGCGGAGTGTGGCGCGAAAACGCTCCACATCGCCAATGGTATGATCAGCGGGGATAAACGCAACCGGTTCATCCGGCGCGCTGTCCATGAGCCGAGCGGCCACATACGCCATCGCCGGCCCCGTGTCACGACGCGACGGTTCAATAATAAATTGATCGTTGGTTATCTCCGGGAAAAGCGCCCTGATCGCGTGAACATACGGTTCACTTGTGGAAAAATAGATGTCATTGCGAGGCGCTTTCGCGAGATCCCTCGCTTCGCTCGGGACAGGCTCCGCAATCCCGTCCAGCCGCGCCACGGCCTGCACAATAAGCGGCTCGTCACCGACCAGCACATGAAACTGCTTTGGTTTTTGGGGCGTCCCAAGCGGCCACAGCCGCTCTCCCACACCGCCGGCCAAAATGACGAAGTTCATCCACCTATGATAACGAAACGGGCAATTTAAATCAACGCCTGGCCGGTCATCTCCTCCGGCTGTGGAATGCCGAGGATTTTAAGCATGGTAGGCGCCACGTCTGCCAGCATGCCTACCGGCGGAAGTTGCGAAAGATCGCCGCCTGGCGGATCGCCGGTAGGGCCGGTTTGTCCCTTGAGCGACGCGCCGATGATCAAAAAAGGAATCGGATTTGTTGAGTGCTCTTTATCCATTTTTCCCGTGCTCACATTCAAAACCTCTTCACCATTGCCGTGATCCGCGGTCATAAGCATCACCCCACCGGCCGCGAGCGTGGCGTCCACAATCATGGCCATTGCCTTGTCCGCCGCCTCAACTCCTTTTACCGTGGCATTAAAATCTCCCGTGTGCCCCACCATGTCCGCGTTAGCCAAATTGCAAAAAATGACATCGTATCTTTTTGATTGGATTGCTTTTACGGTTTCTTCTGCTACGCCAGTAGCGGACATTTCCGGTTTCTCGGCGTAAGAAGTGACTTTGGGCGATGGCACAATTTTCCGATCCTCGCCCGGAAACGGATCTTCAATGGTGCCGTTCAAAAAAAACGTAATGTGCGCGTACTTTTCTGTTTCTGCAACGTGAAATTGTTTCAAATTTGCCTTACTCACCACCTCTGCCAAACAATTTTTAATGACAACCGGCGGATACGCAACGGTCACCGGAAGACCGCCCTCATATTCCGCCATGGTGACAAATAATAAATCCTCAATTTTTTCGCGCTGAAAATCTTTGAAATCCGGTAGCACAAACGCGTGCGTAATTTCACGCGAACGATCCGGACGAAAATTAAAGCAGATACAGACATCGCCTTTTTCAATTTTGGCGACGGCCTCTCCTCCCTTGGTAATGACCGTTGGAATAAACTCTTCGTCAAATTTTTCTTTTGCGTATGCTTCTTCAATGGTTTTCAGCGGGTCTTCTGTTGTTTGGTCCGCTTTGCCAAGCGCCATCGCATTATACGCTTTTTCAACGCGGTCCCACCGATTGTCACGATCCATGGCATAGTAGCGGCCGGACATGCTCGCCAATTGCCCCACGCCGATGGTTTTCATTTTTTCCTGCAAGCGCGGCACGAAAATTTTTGCGGTATCGCGTCCTACATCGCGGCCATCCAACACCGCGTGCACAAACACATTCGTCACTCCTTGTTGTTTTGCCAATTCCAACAGTGACCAACAATGTTCCTCTGAACCGTGCACATTGCCCGGGCTTAAAATGCCGATTAGATGCAATTTTGAATTATTTTTTTTGACCTGCTCCACTGCTTTTTTGAACGCCTCGTTCTGAAAAAATTCTTTGCTCGCGATTTCTTTGTTGATGCGCGGAAATGTCTGGTAATACACGCGCCCGGCGCCGATATTCAAATGACCCACCTCTGAATTGCCCATTTCTCCCCACGAAAGTCCCACCTCCGTGCTTGACGCGACAATGGTCATCACCGGATATTCGCGAATCCATTTGTTGAAATTCGGCAACTGCGCGCGAGTAATGGCGTTGCCATCAGAATCCGGCGCCACCCCCCAGCCATCGCAAATAACCAACACCACCGGCCGCGGTCTGGCTGGCTGTTGCGCGGTGGCAATTTTTGATGCGTCTTGCTTTTGTTCCTCGGACATAAAAACTATCTCCCCAACTCTCGTTCAATCTCCATCACTCTATTATATTTCTCCACCCGCTCCGAACGCGACATGGAGCCGCTCTTTAAGTAATCCGCATTCACGGCTACGGCCAAATCCGCAATAAACGTATCGCCGGTTTCGCCGGAGCGGTGCGACACCGACACTTTGTAATTATGTTTCTGCGCGAGCATGATGGTGTCCATAGTTTCCGTTAGCGAGCCAATCTGATTCACTTTAATCAAGATGGCGTTCGCCACACCCATCGCGATTCCTTTTGCCAAACGTTCTTTATTTGTCACGAACAAATCATCGCCGACGAGCGAAATCTTTCCACCCAATTCTTTCGTATGTTCAACCCAATTATCCCAATCGTCCTCGTGCAAGCCGTCTTCCAACGAAATAAATGGATAGGTATTCACCCAGCGCGCTAATTCTTTGCGCAATTCCGCAGGCGTCCACGCAACCGAACCGTCTTTCTTTTTAAAATAGTACTTGCCGTCTTTGTAATATTCAGAGGTGGCCGTGTCCATGGCAAGTGACACGTCTTTTCCTGCCTTGTAGCCCGCCTTCGCAATGGCCTGCATAATCCATTTCAAACCGTCTTCGTTATCTTTCACATTCGGCGCAAATCCACCCTCATCGCCAACCGCGGTCACAAACCCGCCCTCTTTCAAAATCTTTTTCAATGCGTGAAACACTTCTGAACCGATGCGAATGCGTTCGCGAAAGAGGCGCGCGTGCGGGACAATCATAAATTCCTGCGCCGTCAAATTATTGTCCGCGTGCTTTCCGCCATTGATGATATTCATGGTGGCAAGCGGCAATTCAAATGTTTTATGCTTCAAGCCAAAACACTTGCGAAGATATTTAAACGTCGGCAATCCGGACTCCCAGGATGCCGCGCGCGCCACTGCAAGCGAAACCGCCAAAATGGCGTTCGCGCCGAGTTTCTTTTTATTTGGCGTGCCATCAAGCGCGAGCATTTTTTCATCAATCTTCCGCTGTTCGCGCGCGTCCATGCCGCGCAATTTTGCGGCAATAACCGTGTTCACATTTTTCACCGCTTTTTGCACGCCAACGCCGCCATACCGCTTGCCGCCATCACGCAACTCCCACGCCTCATGGGTGCCCGTTGATGCGCCCGATGGCACGGACGCCTCACCGACACAGCCGGATTGCAACTCTACAAACGCACGCACCGTTGGATTCCCGCGAGAATCCAGAATCTCCATACCGGAGATAGATTTTATCTTGAAGGACATAATTACCTTGTCATTCTGGAGTCCTGCGTAGCTTTAGCGAAGCAGGACGATAGAATCCAGAAAATTAATAAAATTAATGACGAGCGGAAAGTAGCGCCTCAATCCCCGGCATCGGTGCGCCTGCTAAAAATGATAGCATAGCGCCGCCGCCAGTGGAAACATGGGACAACTTGTCCCGCACGCCCACATCTTCAAGCGCCTGTATCGTTTCACCGCCGCCCGCCACGGTAAAAGCTCCGCGCAAAGATGCCGCGCCCATCATGCGCGCAATCGCGTAGGTGCCATACTCATACGGATGCTGTTCAAACTTTCCCATCGCGCCATTCCAAATAATCGTTTTTGCTTTTTCCAAAATTTCACCAAATTCCAAAATAGTTTCCGGGCCAATATCAAATACATGAAGACCAGCCGGTACGGTACGATGCGCGCCGCGTGTCAGCACCAATCGCTCCGCGCCGCTCCCATCAGGATTTCCTACAATCACATCAGTCGGGCGCTCCACGGTGCGTTTTCGCACCAGAGAGTCCGCCGCGCGTAAAATATCTTTATCAAAAACATCGTCGCCAATTTTGACATCACGCGCGTGCAAATACGCCACATACACCAAGCCGCCTACAAGCACCTGATCTGCCGTATCCAAAAGCGCACGTAACAACGGCAACTTTGTTTCCACTTTCGCGCCACCAAGCACAAGCACCATGGGCCGTTTTGGCGCATGCTGTAAACTACGAAGCGCATCCACTTCTTTTTGCAACAAAAACCCCGCGTAACTCGGCAAAAATTTAGTAATACCCGCCACCGACGCGTGCGCGCGATGACATTCCGCAAACGCATCATTCACATACACATCTGCAAGCGCGGCCAATTTTTTAGAAAACGCCGCGCCGTTCTCTTCTTCGCCGCGATAAAACCGCAAATTTTCCAAAACGAGCACCGTGCCGGGTTCGGCCTCGGCCACCGCCGCCGCGCCGCCCCTACCTAACAAATCCGGCGTCCACCGAACCGGCGCATCTAATAAAGAAGCGAGATACTGCGCAACTGGCGCAAGAGAAAATTCTTTTTTACGTTTGCCGCCCGGCCGTCCCAGATGCGCCCCCACCACCACGCGCGCGCCGCGCGATACCAAATACTTGAGCGTGGGAAGCGCCGCCCGAATACGCCAATCGTTCACCACGCGGACGGTTTCTCCATCAGTTTCCAAGGGCACGTTCACATCCAGACGAACAAAAACGCGTTTGGAAGACAGCCCCCGGATACTGGTTAAAGACGGCAACACCATAGCGGTAGTATTGTACCACAAAGCGATATACTTGCGTACGCCCCAAAGATGCGCTATGCTCCATTCAGAGGGAAAACGGGTAGGGGGCGCGAGGGACATGCGACAGTTCTTTATAGCGCAAAAAGACTGGGATGGCAGTTTCAATCCGCACGCGGTAAAAAGGAGGATCAAAATCTGGCGCGCGCGCAAAAAAACCGAACGCAAACTGCTGAATTACATCTTGCATTTGGTGCGCAGCGAACGTGAACGGCTTGCGGAACACTACTTGCAAGACCTCGCTGACCGCATTGAACTTGAGTCACTCGTTGCGGTAACACCAAATCTGCAACATCTGCTCAATCTTGCGGCGGAGCCCGGTGATGGACCGCTTGACAAACAGCGTCGCCACGAGGCCATTCGTTTGTTTGACGAAACATGCGCCATCGCGCGCATGGAGCAACTTGATCCGATTGAAAAAATCCATCAGGATCTTGAAGCAATGCTCAAACTCTTGACACGGGAACTGTTTGAAACAGACAATCAGGAAGTACTGATGTATACCTACCATGACCGTGACGACTGTTACAGAGTTGCAGATTACCGCATCAATGAACGCCTTGAAAGAGATGGCCTCTTGGAACATGAGAACCGGCTGGTCTGCCGTACGGCACGGATTAACGGCACCACTGACTATGTGGCGCTCCATCATCGCATTAAGCGGCACGTGCCTGCATGGCTCAAAATGCAAAAGCAGGTTCAAACGAGCCGGAAAGATCCCTTTAACATAGTGGATCGCCGTGGACTCAAGCTCATTGTTCCCACCATACCGCTTGCGCTTCAACTCGTGGAACTCATAACCGCGATCATCGAACGCGAAGGCGGCTCTATCGTTGCCTCGTCGCAAAACCTCACGTCATCGGGACGTGTAGATCAAACCAACGGCCACTCGTCTCCCAATTTCAAGACGGCGCGCATGGAAATCTGGTGGCGAGAACGATTTTTTGAACTGCAGATCACCACATTTCTGCATTACTATTCAAGCACGCTGTCGGTTGACATGGAAAATCACGCGGTATATCGCTTGCTTCAGTGCTTTGACTTCTACTTTCCGTTCCTTTTTCCCACCGAGATCTATCACATTGATTGGACCGACGAGACACTGCGGCGCCAAATGATGGCGCGCGAAATTGCCCGACTGGGCTGGCTGGTTGATCGCAACACCCTGCCGGTCTCCAGCGCAGAGCCGACATAACGAGAATCGTCCCGATACTCATCGGGACTTTTTTTATGTGTCGGGGTGACACGGCTCGAACGTGCGACCTCATGACCCCCAGCCATGCGCTCTGCCAACTGAGCTACACCCCGAGACATGTATGAAAAAACGCCTTTTTACGGCGCTTCAGTAGCCCAAATCTCCGGCTACACCGGAGTTTAGGCGTCAAACCCTTACGGGCTATACTTCCCGAAGTAACGTGGCACTGCCTGTCCCTGATAAATCAGGTGGGTCGCCGCAAGATGTTGCCAAGGCAAAATCTATATGAGCATCCCTAAGAAAAAGGATTGTAGAACAGCATATGACCACGCACCCCCGAAAGTACACTTATAGTATCTCACGAGAAAAAAGTGTTGTCAAGTGCGCTCATCGTCCATGTACAGAAGCGCGTCACTGCGATCGTAATCAAACAATTCATCTTCTTTAAAGAAACGCGGCACCTCTATTTTTGCCGTCTCCAAAGAATCTGAACGATGGATCACGTTGCATGCTTTTGAGATAGCATAATCACCGCGAATGGTGCCGGACGCCGCATCGCGCGCGTTGGTGACACCGGTCATGGCACACACCACTTTTGTGGCTTCAAGCCCTTCCCACACCATCGCAACCACGGGCGATGACATCATGAATTTTTCGTAATCAGGATAAAATGGTTTGTCCGCGATGTGCGCGTAATGTTCGCGCCACAGTTTTGCGGCTGGCTTGATCATCTTACAACCAATCAACTTTAATCCACGTTGTTCAAAACGCGCTGTTACTGCACCAACAATACCGCGACGCACCGCATCGGGTTTTAAGAGCACGAGTGTTTTTTCCTTGATGCCATCAAATTGCATATGTGAGATCATTCGACTTCGGCTCGCTACGCGAGCCTTCGCTCATGATGAAAAAATATTTATTTTTTCAGTTATACCACACTGCTCTATAACTCGTCAAGTGTCTTCAAGAACTCCCGCGCCCACACCGGTTTGTCTTTTTGCGCCGATGTTTTTTCCGCCACATAGCGCGGCTCGTCCGCATCCACTTCCTTAAATACTCCCTCCGGCAATTCCGCAATAAACGGCGAGGGCTGCAAAAGATAACTATTTTCTCCACCGGCCAAAAGCGGATAACACAAAATCAGTTCACGCCGCGCGCGAGTGGCGGCCACGTAAAACAACCGCCGCTCTTCTTCTATCTCTTCTGCGCTTGAAAGCGCTCGTTCGTTGGGGAACATGCCCGCGGCCATGCGCAAAATAAACACCACGTCCCATTCCAAACCTTTGGCTTGATGAATGGTGGAGAGAATTGCGCGATCCGCCGTAGCGCCGGCCGTGTCGCGCGCCAAACGCGCGGAATGGGATTCCGTAAGCGTCGCCTCGCCCAAAAAATTTCCCAAATCCGGCGCGCGCTCCGCAAACCGCGCCATCTGTTCCAAATCCTCCATTCGTTCTTTATGGTCCTCGTGTTCTTTCGCCAAAATATCTTTATACGATGACGCGAGCACCGCGTTAATCAACCCTGATGGCGCGTTATCCGTCACATCGCGCAAGCGCGCCATGTCATACGCAAACTGTTGCCAACCGGCATTCGCGCGCGCCGGAAGCCCGGCCGCAATGCGTTCCGTGTCTACGCTTTTCAAATCCGGAATTTCCACCACGCGCTCCACAATTTTCGCCGCGGTCTGCGGCCCGATGCCGTCATACATATACAACACGCGCATCCACGCCATGGTGTCTTTGGGATTATGCGCGAGGCGCAAATACGCCAGCACATCTTTCACGTGCGCGCGTTCAAAAAATCGCAATCCGCCGCGGTAATCATACGGAATGTTGTTGCGCGCCAGTTCCATTTCCAATTCTTGCGAATGAAATGACGAGCGAAACAAAACCGCGATGTTTGCGAGCGTTGTGCCAGTGCGTTTCAAATCCAGTATATGCCGCGTGATCTCGCGCGCTTCTTCCGCCGTATCTGAAAATGTTTTGAGTTCCGGTTTTTCCAGCGAGGTATTGACGCCCCGCAGTTCTTTGTGATACTGCTTTTTATTGTTCCCGATAATCTCGTTCGCGAAATTCAAAATCTCCGGCGTTGACCGATAGTTCGTCTCCAGCTTAAAAATTTTCGCGTCCGGATAGCGCTTTTCAAAACTTAATATGTTCTGAATGTCCGCGGCGCGGAATGAATAAATGCTCTGCGCGTCATCGCCTACCACCAGTATGTTACGATGTTTCGCGCTCACTAAATCCACCAATCGCGATTGAAGCGCGTTCGTGTCCTGATATTCATCAACCAATACATACTGAAACTGCTCCGCGAAATAATCGCGAATATCCTGATACTGTTCAAAAAGCCGCACCACGTTCAACAGCAAATCGTCAAAATCCATCACCTGCGCCGTGCGTTTTTTTGCTTCGTAACGATCCGCGATGAGCCGGAATTGCTCGCCGTACTTTTCGTGCTGTGGATATTTCCAATCCAGCACCTCGTCAATGGAAATCTGCGCGTTTGTGGCAAAACTGATGATGCCGTGCACCGTGCCCGGACCGGGGAATGCTTTGGTATCTCCGGCGCCCTCTTCTTTCATGCAAATTTTGACCAGGTCCTTGCTGTCCGACGCGTCCAAAATGGAAAAATCCTGCCGATACCCAAGCCGCGCCGCGTACTGTCGCAAGATACGATAGCCGATGCTGTGAAACGTCCCACCCCAAATTCCCAACCTGTCATTGCGAGGGCTCATTTTGTCATTGCGAGGAGCCGAAGGCGACGAAGCAATCTCGTCGGGATTGCTTCGCTTCGCTCGCAATGACGCAACTCTCCGCAACATCTCATCAGCCGCCTTATTCGTGAACGTGAGCAATAAAATTCGCTCCGGCGAAACGCCACGCTCCAAAAGATACGCAACGCGATAGGTAATGGTGCGCGTTTTGCCGCTCCCCGCCCCCGCCAAAACCAAACACGGGCCGTCACCCTCCGTGACAACCCGGTATTGTTCATCGTTGAGTTCGGATTTGAAATCAGTCATTTCGTTCTAAACTCCACCGGATTCAGCACCATAAGACGAAGCAAGTTATCCAACGCTTCGGCTAACTTATGAACATCATCCACAATTAAATACTTCTCATAATAGGCGGATGGATCACCTGACCCACGGCCCAGTTTGATGCAAAACGGGTTGATATGATGCTTTTTTTTGACTGCTTCAACTTGTTTTTTTAAATCATTACTGTCACCGGCATATCCCCTGCTTGGAGCAGGTTCGCCGTCAGAAAACACAAGAAGCAATCTATTGCGCGATGGTTTTTGCACAAGCCGTTCCGCGGCCCACAACACCGCCGGCCCGTCATCATTATAGGATGCGCCACTGCTTCCCACTTCCGCAAACATCGTATCTATTTTTTTCTTTACCCTTTCCTTCACCGCGCTCTGCAACAAACTCTGCGCCCTGTCCTTAAACACAAAACCAGCGCGTCCACGCTCGCTTGTTGGCAACGTATGGAATCCCAACACTTCAAAATTAAGCCCGATTTTGGCGAATACTTCAGTCAAAAACACAAGTCCGCGAAACGTCTGCTCTATTTTTTCGCCCCGCATGGACCCAGACAAATCCACTAAAAACGTGAAAAGAAAATCCCGCCTATCCGGCGTGGTTTTCTGCTCAAAAAAATCCGGCGTCGCGGCCACGCCCTGCGCGCGGCGCGCCTCCCACTGCATGAGCTTGCCACTCCGCATATCAAGCCGCACGCCCGTGGGGAATCCAGAGATAAACCGCGGATGACGCTGTGGTGAAAAAATCGCCTGCCATTGCCGCATCTTTTCATCAATAAGCGGCTGGAGTTCGCGCCGCGCGTGCTCATAGGGTGAACGCCCGCTCTCGGATTCTCGTTCCATCCGGTCGCGCAATTCCTGAATCTCTCGCGCGCGCTCCCGCTCTTTTGCCTCTCGCTCCTTTTTCTTCTCCTGTGCCCGCGCCTCACGCTCTTCACGCGCATGCGCCTCCGCATGCGTTTCGGCCGTCTGCGGATTGCCTTGCGGCCGGATGCCCTCATTCAACATATCCTCCGCTTGTTCAAGCGTCTGCTCCGCCTTTTCCCGCAATTTTTTCTTCTGCTTTTCCGGCAGATTATCAAAGGCCTCACGCAACGCCTCGCGCGTTTCATCCGACAAATCATCCAATGGAACCCGCATTGCGCCACCGCCCTCCTCCCCGTCTTTTTCCTCCTGCGTTTCACCCTCTTTCCCCGCCAGCGCTTCCATCATTGCCTGCATTGCATCGCGCAACTCCTTCTGCGCCTTGGGAGGCAAACCGGAAAGAGGATTCTCCGCGCTCGGCGAACCGGACATAAAATCTTCCCTGTTTTCGTCCGCCATCTGCCCAGCCGCCGCGTCCTTTTTATCCTCTTCAACCAATTTTTTCACTTCCGGCCACACCTTTTCAAAACGAATGCGATAACTCTCTTTTGCCGACTCAAGCACGTCTTTGTTGTTCGGCTCTCCAGCCGGCGCCTCCTCAATGGATTCAGTCACCGCCTGCCACGTTTTTTCCAGGACTGTACGCACCTTCGGATCCATTTCCGGCGCGTATTGCTCCGCATATTCATCAACCGTCATCCGGCGTTTCTCAAACGCCGCGCGCTCGCGTTCAAATTCCTCTTGGTCAATTTGACCTCTGCGATATTTTTCCCGCCACGGTTCCAGTTCACGCATCTCCTGCTCAAATGACCGAAACCAGTAACCAATCACCTCACTGCCATACTGTGAAAACCGCGGCACAAATCCAACGCCTTCGCGCAATTTGGCGCGATAATCCAAATCGCCGCCCGGCGCAAGATCCATCCGCATATACGCGGAAATCCAATCGCGCAAACCCGCGCCGCGACGCGATGCCCACCCATTCACCCGCGGATCTTCAATGGCATTAAATAAAAAAGAAAATCCCGTCTCCTGCCACACTTCATCACGAATCAGGGTGTTCGGAGGGTAACTGATGCGCCGATGAGTTCCCTCGTGCGTGAGCACGCCAAGCGCGTACTCGCGCCCTCGTTCAACCACATGCAGGGGGTCAATCTGTATCTCATTTTTCACAAAATTCCAATGATCGCCGCCACCCGGCTGACCGCGTTTCACCGGCATCCGAAAATCGCGTCCCAAAAGTTGGGGCAACAGCGCGGCCTCGCGTTCAAAATCCGCGACAACCGCTTCTTCTTCAGGCGAAAGTATGCGTTCAGATTTCTCTTCCCGTACTCCCTTTGGGCGTTCTTTTTCAGACATATATGCTGTGCGTTAGCCCTAACAATGTATCACGAAAACTCCACGATTGGGAAGCGCGGGACAATCCGCGAAATGACTGCCACGAAGATTCAAGGGATTGCTGACTGATTAAACCGGCACGATAAAGAAAGTATCGCTTTGCAAGCAATTGCGCGAGTATCGTGTGGTCTATGGAGTCAAAACATTTTTTGATATCACCGTGGAGCACCCATATCTTGCGACGATAATTCCAAGATGCTTGCCGTATATATCGCTCCAAAAGCGCCCGCGCGCCACAAACCATCTTCAGAAATAATTTCATCAAAACAATTCTTAACACCTTGCATATATGAATACCCAACTTCTCCAAAAATCCTACGAATACTATGTCATTGTTTCGGCGCTTGTTGAACATTTCCCCAAAAAAGATCGCCACGCGCTCGGAATACGTATTGAAAATGCAACGCTTTGTCTCATTGAAGAAATTCTGCGCGCAGAGCAAGCGCCGGATGTTCTGCGAGATCATATTCTCCTTGAGGCAAGTGTAAAAAATGCTATGATTAAACTACTGGTGAGGATAGCGCAAGAAAAAAAACTCATTGCCGCAACAAACTATTTCCGCCTCTCCGGCATGAGCGAGGAAATGGGTAAAATGATCGGCGGGTGGCGTAAATCACTGCGGAGCTAGTTGACACGACCGCGAGACGGGTACCCAAGTTGTCATTCCGATTGTCGCGATGATCGTTATCCACGTTCCCGGCGCCACCGTTGTCAGAATTCCCAACATTCAACCGGTTGCCCGTCTCGCTTGGTCGCCAAAACCTCTCTTTACACGCATTGATTTACATTGGCTTGCGCCTCGTGTATAAGTGCGCGATGCATGAGCCCAAGTTAATCGGTTTGAGTAATCAAATCTAGTATTTTAGTTTCTAAGGTTTCAGTGGTTAGTGATCAGTGGGTTTAAATACGACCGCGAGACGGGTACCCAAGTGGCCACGCCGATAGTCGCGACGAGCGTCAGCCACGTCCCCGGCGCCACCGCGGCCCGAGTTCCCAACATCCAACCGGTAGCCCGTGTCGTTATTGGTATCGTCTATGAAGGGGGTGGAGGTCCATTCCCATGTGTTGGTAGTTGAGTTTTCCGGATGGTAGAGTGTCATTTCTATGTTTGAAATGGATGCGGGGAGGAGGATGACGTCAAAATCTGGAATGGGGAGATGTTTTTTTTGTAATGACTGGATTATTTTTTCTTTTATTTTGGGGAGTAGTTGGGTTTCCAGTTCACCCCAGGTGTGGTTGAACCGGTTGGCGTTTTCTCCGAAGACCTCTTGAAAGAGCGGGAGGAGCGGATCAGTGGAGCTGTTGGTTCCTTCTTCGGTGCCGTAGTGTTGTTCACCATTGGTGTAGTTTGGTTTCTGTGTGGTTTCAACGAATACCACGGAATTACCCAGTGTGTTTAACTCTTGCCGCATGGAACGCAGATACGCCTCGCCCCATGTGCCGCGGTCTGCTGGCGGACGGTGATCGGCAAATTCATCGGCGCGTTGCGAGAACCATGAGGGACGGTAGGAGAGGAGACCGGCGGCGGTGTCCTCGGGACGTTGGTTCTCTGGATACATGAGGTCAACATAATCCTGGTCAAAATTATGGAGGTCTTCAACGGTTGGCGCCATCCGTAGTTCCATGCCGCTTCCCAGTATCTCCCGCACGCTGTCTAAATGTTCCACCGTCACATTCTCCGGGATAGCGGGTTCGGCAATGGTGAATTCCAGCGATGAGCCGCAAGCCTTGGCGCGGTCATTCAGTTTAGTTTCCAGTTCCGCGCGGACGGTTTCTATTA
>Ga0209541_10002731_pt1 | contig 33131 bp, 31 predicted proteins | sample RifCSPlowO2_01_FD_184027 | JGI IMG/M metagenome (GOLD analysis project Ga0209541, IMG submission 184027) | Groundwater microbial communities from Rifle, Colorado - Rifle CSP2_plank lowO2_0.1 (SPAdes) (version 2) | ecosystem: Environmental > Aquatic > Deep subsurface > Groundwater | place...
AAAAGCCTTAAAGTTACTCTCGTCTATGGAAAACGTATACATTCATCCTACTGCTGATGTTTCAAAGCAGGTTAAAATAGACTCTAAAACAAAAATATGGCATCAGTCTCAAGTAAGGGAAAATAGTATAATAGGGCAGAATTGCATACTTGGAAAGAACGTTTACATAGACCATGATGTAAGGATAGGGAATAATGTCAAGATACAGAACAACAGCTCAGTCTATTACGGCTCTGAGATAGAAGATGGGGTTTTCATAGGCCCGAATGTATGCCTTACCAACGACAAGAATCCGAGGGCAATAACAGAAGACGGGAAACTAAAGCAAGACAAGGACTGGAAAGTTGACAAGATACTAATTAAAAAAGGGGCTTCTATCGGCGCTGGCTCTATTTTGCTGCCAGGCATCACCATAGGGGAATTTGCCATGATAGGCTCGGGCTCCATTGTAACGAAAGATGTCCCGGATTACGGCCTTGTTTATGGAAATCCCGCAAAGCTCCAAGGCTATGTTGACAAAAAAGGCAATAAAGTCAAGTCAGGATAATGATAATAAATTATTAAAAAGTTAAGATGAGATAAAACCCTATAAAAAGTAAAACATATAAAAATGATACCCATAGCAAAGCCTTTTCTTGATGATAATGAAATAAAATCCGTTTCTGAAGTGCTAAAATCAGGTATAATTGCGCAGGGGCCGAAAGTAAGGGAATTAGAAGAGAAATTTGCCAAATTATGCGGCACAAAATATGCTGTAGCGGTCAATAGCGGCACAGCAGCACTGCATACTTCCTTGTATGTTGCAGGTATAAAAAGAGATGATGCGGTAATTACAACTCCTTTTACATTCATAGCAACCGCTAACACAATACTCATGCAGCAGGCTAAACCTGTATTTGTGGACATTGAAGAAGAATCATTCAACATAGATCCAAAAAAAATACAGGAAAAGATAAATGAAAAAACAAAAGCCATCGTTACTGTCGACTTATATGGCCTGCTTTGCGATTATGATGAGATAGGAAAAATTGCCAAAAATAATAATCTTATTGTTGTAGAAGATGCATGCCAGGCCGTTAATGCAGAACTAAATGGGAAAAAAGCAGGGAATTTTGGAAATATAGCCGCGTTCTCGTTCTACGGGACAAAAAATATAACTTGCGGAGAAGGCGGCATGATTGCAACAAACAACAAAGAGTATGCAGATAATGCAGGATTATTCAGGCAGCATGGCCGCTCAAAAATGACCTCTTATGAGTATAGCGGCTTAGGATATAACTATAGGGCAACAGACATAAGCGCTGCAATTTTATTGGAGCAATTAAAGAAAATAGATACTATAACAAAAAAAAGGATAGAGAATGCCGCTTATTTGAGCGAAAACCTGGGTAAAATAAAGGGAATAAAAGTACCTGATGCAAAGAGTGATGGAAGTCATGTTTTTCATCAATATACGATAAGGGCATTGGAAAATTTTAAGTTGAGCCGTGACGAACTGAATGAGTACCTGAACAAAAAAGGAATAGGGACAGGGATATATTATCCAAAGCCGCTGCATTTATTGCCTCACTTTAAAAAATTCGGCTACAAGGGAGGCGATTTTCCGATAGCAGAGAAATTGAGCAATGAGGTAATATCTTTACCTATTCATCCTCACCTTGCAAAAGAGCAATTAGACTATATCATCAAAGTTTTTAATGAGATTTAATAAGATAATAAAATGGACAAAATTAATGTTGCAGTCATAGGCCTTGGGTCAATGGGAAAAAACCATGCAAGGGTGTATTCCGACATTAAAGATGCAGAATTAGTTGCAATTTCTGATGTTAATGATGAAGCAAAGAAAATAGCAGACCAGTTTAATGCAAAATATTACAAAGACTACAGGGAAATGCTGAAAAATGAAAAGACTGATGCGGTTTCTATTTGCGTTCCAACTAAACTGCACAAGGACATAGCTTTAGATGTTATAAAAAGCAAGATAAATGTTTTAGTGGAAAAGCCTATTGCAACTACAGCCAAAGAAGCAAAGGAGATTATAGAAGCTGCTGAAAGAAATAATGTAAAGCTGATGGTAGGCCACATTGAACAATTCAACCCAGTTGTTGCAGAACTCAAAAAAAGGATACAAAGAAATGAGTTGGGAAAAATAATGCAGGTTCATTGCCAGCGTTTAAGTTTATTTCCGCAGCGCATAATTGATGTCGGGGTAATAATAGATCTGGCAATACATGAAATCTATGTGCTTAAACACCTGATAGATTCAAAAATCAAGAGAGTATATGCAGAAACCGCGCAAAGATTCCATTCTTCGCATGAGGACCTGCTCATAGGCACGATAAGGTTCGAGAACAATGTCTTGGGGGTTATAAGCTCAAACTGGCTCACCCCAAAAAAAGTAAGGCAGATAAAGGTGACAGGGGAAAAATGCATGTTTCTTGCAAATTACCTTACGCAAGAGCTTTATTTTTACGAGAAGGAATTTGCAGCAAAATCTATTGATTATAATGAGGCTTTCATAAAAGGAAGGGAAGGAAAAAAGATAAAGATAGGCATAAAGAAAAGCGAGCCTCTGAAAAACGAGCTGGAAGCTTTCATTGACTGCATTAAAAAAAATAAAGAGCCCCCTGTAACAGGCAGAGATGGTTTGGAGGCATTGGAAATAGCCCAGAAATTTTTAGAGTCATCTAAGAATAATAAAGTAGTTAGTATGTGAATCAATAAATGAAAATAAGTGTTATAGGTTTGGGGAAGGCAGGGCTTCCTTTGGCAGCAGTTATAGCAGACTCAGGGCTAGAGGTGTTAGGTGCAGATTTGGATAAAAAAAGAGCAGAGATGATAAATAATGGCATTAACCCAATAGAAGAGGAACCAGGACTCAAAGAGCTTATAAAAAAGCATGGTAGCAAAAAGCTCAAAGCCACCACAGATGCTGTTGATGCTGCAAAGCAATGCAATGTTCATATTGTTATTGTCCCATTGTTTATTGACGAAAACAAAAAACCTGATTTTTCCATGATTAAAAAGGCCTTGGAAGTGCTATCAAAGGGTTTGAAGAAAAATGATATAGTTGTTCTAGAAACCACAGTTCCCATAGGAACAACAGAAAACCTCATAAAAAATACGCTTGAAAAAGGCTCTGGATTGAAAGCAGGAATTGATTTTTATCTTGCCTATTCTCCCGAAAGAATCATGACAGGCTATTCAATCTCCCGCTACAAAGAATTCCCGAAGATTGTAGGCGGAATAAATAAAGAAAGCACGGAAAAAGCTTTTGAAGTGTATAAAAATTTTTCAAAACCGATAAGGGTAAGCAATGCAAGGACTGCGGAACTTGCAAAAGTCGCAGAAGGTATATATAGGGATGTCAACATAGCTTTGGCTAATGAATTATATAAGGTTGCAGAGCATTATAATGTCGATTTCTGGGAGATGAAAGAGGCTGCAAAGCACCAGTACTGCAATATTTTAGAGCCTGGAAATGTTGGCGGGCATTGCATTGGTGTTTACCCATGGTTTTTAATCAATGAAATAGATGCTCCATTAATAAAAACTGCAAGGGTATTAAATGATGATATGATTAATTATTATTTTAAAAATATAAAAAATATTGTTGGAAAAAAGTTGAATGCAAAAATAGGAATTATTGGCCTAAGCTACAGGGAAGGGGTAAAGGAAAGGGCATATTCAAGGTCAATTGCAATGATAAACCTTCTCAGGAAAAATGGCTATGATGTTTACGCTCTTGACCCTTTATACTCTAGAGAAGAAATTGAGAATAATTTTAATGTAAAGTATTTAAACGATTTCGGGAAAATGGATGCAATAATAGTAATGAATAAATTGCCACAATACAAAGATAAATTAATGAAGCTCAGGAATAGGGTTGTTGATGTAAAAAATATACTAAAATGACACTTAAGGGTAAGAGGATTTTCATAACCGGAGGAGCAGGCTTCATAGGAAGCCACCTCACAGACAGTATCATAGACGAAAATGAAGTAATAATATTTGACACCTTAAGCAGAAATGCCCTGGAATACAGCAAAAATAAGGATAACAAGAATCTCAGGCTGATAAAAGGAGACGTGCTTGATATCAATGTGCTGGAAAAAAGCATAGATGACATAGATGTTTTCATCCATATGGCTGCAATAGCTGGCGTTGGGACTGTTGTAAGCAAGCCCTCTACGACATTAAAGATAAACTTGCTTGGGAGCTACAATGCATTGGAAGCCTGCAGGAAAAAAGATGTCAAGAGATTTATTGTATTCTCAACAAGCGAAGTTTATGGCCCAAATGTTTACCAGGCAGATGAAGCGGGTATGACCACTTTAGGGCCTATAGGAAAGCCTAGGTGGGTATATGCAATGTCGAAGCTTGCTTCTGAGTTTCTTGCTGACAGTTATTATAGGGAATATGGCATCAAGTTCACATCAGTAAGGCCATTTAATATTTATGGCCCTAGGCAGATAGGGGAAGGTGCAATACATAATTTCATTGTAAGGGCATTGAAAAACGAGCCCCTCATAATACATGAGCCTGGAAGCCAGATAAGGTCATGGTGCTATGTTGATGATGCTGTCGACGCTATTAAAAAGGTACTCGAAACCCGCGATTCAGAAGGTGAAGTATTCAATATAGGCAATCCCGAAGCGACATCCACTACCTTGCAGACTGCCGAAACTGTAAGAAGGATATCAAATTCAAAATCAAAAATAGAATTTAAGGAATTAAAGTATCCTGAAGTCAACATAAGAATACCGAGCATAGAAAAGGCTAAAAGAATTCTTGGCTTTAGCCCTAAAGTTTCTTTAGAAGAGGGAATAAGAAAAACTATAGGCTGGTATAAATCTCATTAAAAATGAAACTTTTGCTTACAGGCGCTTCCGGATTTATTGGAAAAAATTTTCTTGAGTTCGCGCCGAAAGACGTTGAAATAACGGGCATTTATAATAACTGCAAGGATATAATAAATTTTGTCAAAAAGAAAAAGCTGGAAAATGTAAAATTGCATAAATGCGACCTGACTAATAAAAATGAAGCAAAAGAATTATATGATAATATCGGAAAGAATTTTGAATATTGCATTTTCCTGGCTGGAAACGTAAATGTTCCTCTGTCAAAAGAAGACCCTATGAAGGATATAGAAATTACTGTAGGCTCTTTGCTCAATACCCTGCAAAATTGCAGAATAAAAAGACTAGTATATATGTCCACTGCAGGTGTTTATGACGGGCTGAAAGGAAAAGTTGAGGTAAATGCAAAGCTCAATCCTACTGTCCCATATTGCACCTCAAAGCTCATGGCCGAGCAGTATGTCAAGTTCTACCATTCCATAGGCAAAGTGGATGAGTATGTAATCTTAAGATTTGGAGGAGCTTTCGGGAAATATTCTGAAAACAAATTCATGACAAAATTAGTCAAGGATATATATCTGAATAACAAAAAAGAAATTGAAATCTACGGCGATGGAAATAATCTTATTAATGCGATGTACGTAAAAGACACGATAAAGGCTCTTATTGCATGCTTAAAATCAAAAAAATCTAATGTCATCTGCAACTTGGCCCTGGAAAACATGACTATAAAGGAAGCAGTGGAAAGGGTATCAAAAGTATTTGGGAAAAGAGTAAAATTAAGATTCCTGCCAAAACTGAGGGAGCAAAAATACATCACTTTTGCATACGACTCGGATTTCAATGAAATTTTCGGCTTTAAGCCTGATTGTTCTTTTGAGGAAGGAATAAGGGAATTTGGAGAAATGATGAAAAATGAAAGTTAAGGTTTCTTTTGTTCTTATATGTTACAATGAAAAAGATGAGGTTTTGAACTGCATAAAATCGATAAAAAGGCTCAAGACTAAACACTCCTATGAGATATTTTTATGCGACAATGCCTCGACGGATGAAACGTTAGAGGAGGTAAAAAACCAGTTTAAGGATGTGAATATAATTGCTTTGCCAAAAAATATAGGGACTCCGGCGTATAATGCAGGAATAAAAAAGTCAAAAGGTGAATACGTTTTTTTCACTGGCAGTGATGTGGGGCTTAAAGAGGATATGCTAGATCAATTAGTCGGACTTATGGATAAAAATAAGGATATTGCGCAAGCTGCGCCAAAGTATTATAGCTTCTTTGATCACAAAAAAATCGATGTGGCAGGAACATGGCTTTCAAGATCATTTTACTCCGGAACCTTTAAGGACAATACCCTTGGAAATAAGATTGTTGAAATACCGTACATCGGCACAGGCTTGGTAAGGATGTCTATACTCAAAAAGATTGGATATCTGTTTGACGAAGATTATTTCATTTATGGTGAAGATGTAGACCTTGGATTAAGGATTAGGCTTTTAGGGTACAAGGTAGTTTATGTTCCGTCATCTGTAGTTTATCATGTTGGCTCTGTTTCACAAAGAATCCATAAGCAGCACTACCTGACATTTTTAATGGAAAGAAACTTGTTAACAACATTTTTCAAAATAGTATCTTTTAAGAATATTATAACCTTATTGCCATACATTATTCTGATGAGACTAATTGCAATGCTGCGGGATATTTTTTCCCTAAAATTTTTAAATGCGTTTGCAAGACTAAAGGCTTTGGTTTGGATTTTACTCAATTTTGCGTTTGTAATTAAAAAGAGAAAACAAACGCAAAAGCTTAGAAAAGTAAGTGATAAGGAGTTATTAAGGGTATTTAGTGAAAGTTATATGTTTGGTTAAAAACCATTAGCCAAAACCAACACAGAATGTTCAACACAAATTTTTTTGATGGGAAAAAGATGATTCGGTATATGAGATCGCTTCCTATTACCGATAAGTCCGAAAACATATATTTAGATTTAAAAGATCCAGTTGCTATAATGACCCATGATGATTATTTTGATAGGGGTATGTATGAATATGAAAAAGAAAATGGTTTTACATCAACATTCTTTCTTTTGACTAACCAAATAAAAGAAAAGGGATTTGACAGTAATGCAGATTTGCAGCTGCATTATGACATGAGCAGGAAAGAATGGCTTGAAACCCAAATAGGGGAATTCAAAACAAACGTGAAAAAAATGCCTATGTTCAACAGAAATCATAGGGTTTTTTGGAGAGAGAGCCATCTCGATTTGGCAAACCTTGCAATGCACGGAATTAAAGCAGACTGCAGCTTGTTGAATTCAAGGCCATTCAAATTGTGCGTGCAAAACAGGATTATCCCAATTTGGGAGGTGCCTTATACTATTGTTGACGAGCCTTATGTGGATGTAACAAAAAATGTTTATTGCACTTACAACGTTTCTAATAAAATGGAAGATTTGTTTGTTAAAGGCCAGACCCCGCTTGTTGCGCTATTCCACCCTTATTTAAAGGATAAAATTTATTGGAAAAAATTCTTTGAATATGCAGAGAAATATGGCTATAAAATAATGAATTTGGGTGATTTTTATGAAAAGTACCTTAAAAAGGTATAGGGTAATACTGATGGGCAGCCGCCCATTATCAATGAAGATTTTAAGATATTTTCTGAAAATAAGAGATATAGACCTAATTAGTGTGGCAGCTTCAGATAAAGACCATAATGGTTGGTGGAAAGGAAGTCTTTATGAGGAAGCAATCAACCATAAAATCAAAATAGCCTCACAGGAAGATATTGAAAAATTAAATCCGGATGTGATATTCAGCATTAATTATACTAAAATAATTAAAAAAGAATTAACCGAAAAATTTAGGATTATAAATGCCCATTCTCTGTTGCCGAGATACAGGGGAAGAAATGCGGTTAGCTGGGCTATTATAAATGCAAGAAAAGATAATTATTGGAAATTTGGGGTTAGCTTGCATGAAATGGATGAAAACCTCGACACAGGCCCAATAATTGCGACTTCCTATTTTAATATTGAAGATGATGATACTGCCTATACACTCTATAGAAAGTGGGAAAAACGGGGTTTTAAGCTTATTAAAAAAATGCTTCCTCAGTTGTTAAGTGGCAATTATAAAACATTCAAGCAAAAAGGAAAATCATATTATTATGATAAGGACTCAATCAGAAATAAAGAGATTGACTTAAGCTGGAGCAAAGACGAGATTTATGATAGGATTAGAGCTTACACTTTTCCGCCTTATGAAATGCCCTACATAAAGCTGCACAACCGCAAGATTTACCTGATTTTTGACACGCTAAACAAAAAATGAGATTAAACAAAAAGATAAGCAACATTTTGAGTAATGCAAAACTTCTGCTGTTTTTAATAGTAATATTTGGCCTTTTTTTGAGGCTAATCTTCTTCTCAGGAATGGGAATTTCAGACTCGCTAGTATACAGCAAAACGGCTAATGATATTAACGCTGGAAAGGGCATTGACCCCAACAGCACATTGACTTTATCCACAAGGCTGGGGCTGATATACCCTACAGCCCTCTCCTATAAGCTGTTTGGGATAAATGATCTCTCGTCAGTCTTATTTGTGCTGCTTACCTCTATCGGCAGCATTATCTTAATATTTTATTTCGGGAAATTATTGTTTAATGAAAAAATCGGGCTAATAGCGGCTTTTTTAATGTCATTTTTTCCTCTTGATGCAGTTCATGCCACAAAGCTGGGCTCAGACATACCTTCTGCATTTTTCACGGCATTGGGAGTTTATGCTTTCCTATATTCAGAGAAGAGGGATAAGACAGTATATGGAAGCGGCTACCTGCTCTCAGGCTTATTAATTGGCACAGGGTACTTGATAAGGGAAAGCGCTTTGCTTATTGCGCTGTTCTTCTTTGCCTATATTGCATATAAAAGAAAGATTAAGAAAGAATATTTTTTAGTTCCACTGGGGGTTTTAATGATATTTGTTATTGAGTCATTTGTATTTTTTGGCCTTACCGACAACCCCATATATAGAGTTATTTCCTCCCAGCAATACAACACAAAAGCTGTTATCGAGCATAACTATTTCGGAAGATTAAATTTTCCAGCGGGGTTATTGTATTACCCTTGGCTTTTTTTGACAAATAGTCTTATGACACCTTTTTATATACTCATATTTATTTCCATATTATATTCATTGGCTCAAAAGAAAAAAGAAACATTAACTATTCTTCTGTGGCTCATTCCTTTGATTTTGTACCTGAGCTTTGGCTCTGCCAGCTTAACCCAGTACATACCATTTCGCGCTGTTGACAGGTACACTTCAATCGTAACAGTGCCTGCAATATTATTATTATCATTCTTGCTTTCTGAGAAAAAGCCAATGGTAAAAAAATTAACTCCCTTGTTTTTAATATTATTGCTGTTAATATCTATTGTTACGGTTTATTTGAGGGAAGACAGGAATCTATTGGCAAGTTTAAGGAATGTGTATCCCGAATTGGAAAATCTGGATAAAACTGCTTATACGGACTCAAGGTCGATACAAGCCTTAAATTATATTTCCAGATTCGAAAATTCGCTGGATCTGAAAGAATTCCCTGGAAATTTTGATGCAATTAAAGATTCGTATGTTATGATAAACAGGCGCATGATAAGAAACCTAAAAGAAGCAAATAAAAACCTAAAATTTCCAGAAGAGATTGAAAATATCCCAAAAGAATGGAGAACAATAAAGGAAATAGGCAATATCGAAAACGACAAAATTATAATATACAAGGTCCAATAAATTCCCGTTAAAATGAGCTACACAAAATTAGCAGTAAAGGGGGCAGCGACCGTATTTATAATATCAATACTGGCTGCATTTTTAGGCTATGTTGCAAGATTCATTTTAGCCAGAAACCTTACTGTAGAGGATTTTGGATTGTTTTATTCTGTTTTCGCATTCCTTGGAATGTTTGGCGTCTTCAAAAGCTTAGGATTCGACAGGGCCCTGGCAAAGTTCATTCCAGAATTTATGCATAACAAAAATTATAATCAGATAAAAAGCTCAATTATTTATGTATCTGCTATACAGCTGCTGACAAATACGGCAGTAATAATAGGTATATACTTATTTTCTGATTATTTAAGCCAAAATTTTTTCCGCAGCCCGCAGGCAGATATTGTCCTTAAAATAATGGCAATAGCTTTCTTCCTGGACAGCTTTGTTTTGGTGCTGAAATTTGCATTCCAGGGCTTCAAAAAAATGGCTTACTTTTCTGGAATAGATGTTGTGAAGATGTTGATTGTAATCGCGGTAATACTGGCAGGAATAGGCATGAATTATGGCATATTAGGTCCTGTTGCAGCATATGTCATAGCATCAATAATTGCAATATTGGTTTTTGGATTTATATTGATAAAAAGAATTTTTCCGGGATTTCTGAAGTCAAAATTTATTTACGAAGGAAAACTAATGAAAGAAATTTCAAGATACAGCATTTTTGCAATGGCTGCCGGGGCAGGAATGGTTATATTGGGCTATACAGATATCATACTCCTTACTTATTTTTCCGGACTAACGTCTGTTGCTTTGTACAATGTAGCACTGCCTACAGCAAAAGTCCTCATGTATTTTCCAAGGTCTATTGCCGGCATATTGCTTCCGCTGATATCTGAACTCTGGGCAAAGAAGGAAAAGGCATTAATCAGAGAAGGCATAGAGTCTCTCTATAAGTACGCAATAATTATCATAATGCCTCTGGTTTTCATGATTTTGTCCTTTTCTGATTTGCTTATAAACCTCCTTTTCGGGAAGGACTATGTAGCCGCAAGCAACGCTTTAAAGATACTGAGCATAGGCATGATATTCGCAGTTCTCTATGTGGTAAATATTGATTTCTTTTTAGGCATAGGAAAGCCTGAAATAAACAATATAATAGTGTATTCTGCAGCATTATTCAATTTAGTGGCCAACATCATCATGATACCTATATGGGGCATCATAGGCGCTGCAATATCCACGACAATAAGCTATTTCATCATGATGCTGATTGGCCTGATCAAAATCAGAAAGTTTATCAAAATAAAATTTCCAGCAAAAACATGGGCAAAAACAGCCATAGCCGGAATAATTTTTGTTATTGCGATTTCAGTGCTGAAAGGGGTTATCAGCCTAAACGCATGGATAGAAGCAGGTTTGGTATTGATAATTTCTGGCTCTATTTATCTGATTCTGCTGTTCCTGTTAAGAATAATAGATGCTAACGAATTGAAAGATCTGTATAAAAGGGTAATAAAATAAAATTGTGTTTTATTGTGCTCCATTAAATGCTTTCATTTTTTTGTAAATGTATAAATTCCTGTTTCCATAGTTATTATGCTCATTTTTTGAATTTAAGACTGCTATAATCTCAAAATTGTTTTTAATGTAGCCGTATATTTCTTTTTGCTCTGGCATAATTCTACTGACTTTTACGTCATTATCATCAAAAACATTAATCACCAGGATAGCATATTGAACTTCATTGGACAGTACGGACAATGTGTAATTAGCGTAATCGATAAATCTATTCTCACTCATATCGAAAAATGGCATGATTTGGTTATTTAGCGAATATGCCATTGCTGGCTTTCCGTATACTTTCGAACCTGGAGGAATAAAATCATTAATTTCTCCGGATACCCTCTTATAAGTATGGGCACCATCATAATCCGAGTATAAGTCATAAAAAAACGCGCCTAAATGCACTGCATTAATAAATACATATACCGCAATAATCAGGATTATTGCAATACTCCTGCTTGCTTTAAGCGGCTTATTGCCGATTTTGATGCAAAATTCATTTATTTTATTGGTAAACCTCGCCGCAATTAACAATAAAATAGGCATTATCATCACAAATCTTCTTAAATGCATATCAATAATCGAAATTTGAAAATAAAACAATATTAAAGATACTATTAAAAAAAAGTCCAAAAATTTTATTTTTCTCTTTTTAAGAATGGTCCTAAACGAGATAAACACTGAAGCTAAAACCAAAATAAGCATGATTGGATCTGTTATAGCGAACTGAAAGGAGTTATAGAGCGCTCCGATTGGCTTTGTCAATGTAAAAAGGAATCTTTCCCCAAAGCCAAAATTCATAAAATACCACAGGTCAAATCTAGGTATCAGCCAAATCGACCATAAAACTCCAGAAATTGCTGAGCCTGCCATAAAAGAAAATAATTTTTTAATGGTTCCTTTTTCCTTATACAGGAAATAATATAATATCAAGCTTGCCGGAATTGCTAATATAAAAAATATAGAAGGCAATTTTGAAAAAAATAGGAAAGGGGCAAAAAATCCTGCCAAAATCCAACTGTAATTTTTGTCATATATAATCAAGGCAAGGATTATTAATAAAAAGAAAAAAACCACAGATTCTGCTGTGCCGGTTCTGCTGTATGCAATTAAAAATGCGTTAATTATCAATAAAATAGAAAAGATTAAGCTCTCATCACGATTTTTTATGAACATTAAAAAGCTTGCAGTAAGAATTGCTATAAAACCCAGGACGGCGGGGGCTATTCTGGATGAGAAGGTGCTCACTCCAAGAGTTCTAAAAGAGAGATATTGGAAAAAAGTCAAAGTTGGTGACAAAAACATAGGATTCCATTTATCCCCTTCGATTTCCCATTCATTAAACAGTACCTTGCTTCTTGCATTATGGCTGTAGGCGGCTTCATCGCCTGGCGTTGTGCCGTAAATGTCTGCCCTAAAACCGTCCTTGCTTAAATCAAAAAATCTGGCAAACATGGAAAGCAGGATGACTAAAATAAGTATAACGACAAACCGCTTATTATTAATTAATCCGTTTATTTTCTTTTTTTCCATTTAGCGCATTAAATATTTTTACATACCATTTTGGATATTTTTATTCCATTGCTTAAATTTCTGTCCTCCGGGTAAATGTTTGCCGTAGTCGAAATGAACAGGTTTTCGTAATTCGTGAATATAGAAGGCATTTTTTTTGAAAAGCCCTTGTAATAGACGGGGCTGGCATATTTTGTTTTAAAAATAAAATATTCTTTTATATCTTCTTTATTGATGTGGGGTGAAATTTTTTTAATATATGGGAAATACTCTTCAAAAAGCTGTTCCTTGGAATAATTGAAGTATTTATGGTCCTGCGGCAGGTAATTTAAGAAATAAACGATGTGGAAGCCATTATACCTTTTTGTTCCGATAAGGTTAGTCTGCTCTATTATGCCGCCAAAAGGCACGCCCCCATCGCTGATATTAAGCCAGTATTTATCTGTAAAATTTTTGGTGGATTTTAGGATAAGTATGACCATGCCCTGGTATGTTACATTTACCCCCTTATCAAGGGCATCAGGTAAAAATTGTTTCAGCAGTTGCAGGGGTATTGTCGATATATACCTATCAAATGTATGTTCCCTTCCTTTAAATTTGACATTTTTAATTTTTTTCCCTTCTATGCTTATTTGCTCTAATGATGTATCTTCCAAAATCCGGACATTATTCTTTTTTATATAATCCATTAATGCGTCAAACAGGGCCTGTGAACCGCCGTTGTCAAGGTAGCCCAAATATTCGTACAAACCGTCTCTGGACTGGGATCTTGGATATATTCTCCCCCAAAGCCAGGCCATTGATATATCCTTATAAAAGTCTGAAAATTTAAGATTTAGCATAGGCTTCCATATCTTCTCATATATATTATTGCAAAAATGCTTCTTATGCCACTCGCTTATTTCAATTTCATCCAGCTTTTTCCAATCTTTCCTGAATCTTAAATATACCATAATAAAGACAAGCTTAAATCTGTCAAATCCCGATAATGGTGAAAATTTTAAAATATCTATTGGTGTAGAAAAATTATGCACTTGATTATTAACATAAAAACCAACTTCTGATTTGTAATACTTAATTAACTTGCTGATGCCTAAGTCTTCCACCATATTGATTAAGTCGGTGTCGGTTTTAAAAAAATGATGGTAAAATTTTTCTAAGCGGGTGTTTTCGATTGGAAAAGTGCCGGCTAAACCGCCGCATTTATCCTTTTCGATAATGGCGACATCATGATTTTTTTTCGAAAGAAAATATGCTGCTGATAATCCTGCTATGCCGCCGCCTACAACGCAAATTTTCAATTTAAATTGTCCTCTTCAGTCTTGTCATATAAGAGATGAGTTTTAGCTCTCTTTTAAAATCAAATTCGCTTTTTTGGCCGTGTCTCCATACTACGGGAAACTCCACTATTTTATAACCTTTTTTTTGCGCTCGGATGAGCATTTCTGCATCCCAAAGCCATCCCCTCTTAAATGTATCATCATAGCCTAAATCGTCGGTCAGATCTAAAATAGCCTTTTTTTTAAAGGCTTTGAAGCCGCATTGGTGGTCTAAAATTTTAGAGTTAAAATAGAATCTTATAAACGCGTTATACAATTGGCTTATAAAAAACCTTAAAAAAGTCCTTTTGATATAAGATCCCTTTTTATATCTGCTGCCTATTGCTATATCCGCCCCGTTTTCTATCTCTTCAAACAATCTTTTGATATAAAAAAGGTCAACTGCCAAATCGGCATCCATATATGCAATAATGCTTCCTTTTGCTTTTTTAAAGCTCAAAGCTAAGTTTTCCCTTCTTGAAGGCCCGGTATGGTGCCTTATATAACGGATTTTTTTGCCATTTCTTGCAATTTTTTTGCATATTTTTTCTGAGTTGTCAGAAGAATTATCGTCTACTATAATTATTTCATAATTTTTTCCTGTTTTTTCCATAGCATTCTTGATTTTTGAAATATGATTAGCTATATCGCCTCCTTCATTATATATCGGGATGAAAAGGGATATTTTATTCTGCCGCATGTTAAAATAATTAAACTGCCTTATTGCACCAGTTTACAGTCCTTCTGATGCCCTCATTAATATCAACTTCAGGATTATAATTGAGGATTTTTCTTGCTTTTGAAATGTCTGCGACAAACTTCAATATCTCTCCTTTCCTGTTCTCTTTAATTTCTATGCTGTTTTTAGCATTCAGGCTGTTTTGGATTAATTTCGCTAATTTCACAAGATTTACGCCATTGCCTGATGCTATATTGAATATGTCATTCTTGGCTTTATCAAAATTTTCAATGCAGGATATTAGTCCGGATACCGCGTCATCAATATAGGTAAAATCCAGCATTTTTTCTTTTCCGTAAACTGTTAAATCTTTATTTTCTTTTGTCAATTTGATAAATAAAGGGACAATCCTATCGCTGTCATCGTACATTCCATAAACATTGGAAAGTCTAATAGTGATGAAATTTAAGCCAAAACAGTTATTATAAGCATAAATCAGGGATTCCCCGCCAATTTTGGATGCAGTATATGGGCTTTCACAGTTTCTAATGGAAACATGATCTTCAGAATGGGTTGTTTGGTTTAAATTCCCATACACCTCCCTGCTTGATGCAAAAATAAATCTGTTTATGCGGTTTAGCCTGCAAAATTCCAGCGTATTGAACAAAGTTTCAAAATTTTCTCTTGCTAAATTTGGGTTTTTTATTAGGTTATAGACTCTCGCATTCGCAGCTAAGTGTATTACCAAATCCATGTCTTTTGGCAGCTTATCGAAAGTTTTTTCATCAAGCAAGTCGCCAATAACCGTCAGCTTGTTTATTTGATCATTCCATTTATTTGGCTTTAAGTCTGCTCCCGCTATCTCATAATTTTTGTTCAGAAGCCTCTCAGACAGCCTTGTGCCAATGGTTCCGCTGCTCCCGGTAATCAATATTTTTTTGACATTCATCCTGCTTCGAATAATATGAAGTATTTATTAAGATTATGGTTTATCTGAACCATCAGGTATGTACCTCTTTAGAGATTCCCTCTTCGCTGGAAAAACACCGTAAAGGTTTTTCTGCTCATTGGGGTCTGTCCTCAAGTTGTATAATCCGGAAGGCATTGCTTCCGATTCTTCCTCAACTTCTATTAGTTTCCAGTCACCATAATAAACTGCTGTTTGTTCCTTTGACGCTGTGCCTGGCGCTTCAAACATCTCTGATTTAAGAAATTCTCTGTTATACCGCCCTTCATTGGTAATCAGGGGCAGCAAACTAACACCGTCCATGTCATCTGGAATACCGATATTTAAGATATCTAAAATTGTAGGAACAATGTCAATAGTGCCAACATTCTCTGAAATTCTCTTCGGTTCAAATTCCTCGGGGTAATAGATTATTAATGGTACGTGTACAGCTTCCTGATACAAAGTACTTCCATGCTTCTTAAATAATCCATGCTCATAAAACTCTTCGCCATGGTCAGCAACAATAATTATCATAGTGTTATTCTTAATCCGCAATTCTTCCAGCTTGTTAATAAGCCTGTTCAGCTCAAAATCGGCGTTATAAATCTCAGCATCATAAAGATTGATTGTGGAGCCAACCAAATTTTTATCAACTGGCCCGTACACAAATTTTTTGCTTGTTCTCTGTATCTCGCTTTGCAGCTCCTTATGACTGCGTGAGTCATTTGCAAATAATTTTCTGAATTTTTCAACAGGAGTGTAAGGTGAATGCGGATCAGCATAATGCAAAAACATAAAAAACCGATTATCTTTATTTTTTTCGAGCCACTTAAACGCTAATTTGTTGGCGTCTTGTGCAGTCCTTTCCTTATCAATATCAAAAAACTTCTTATATACTGGGAAAAAGGCAAAAATTACCTCTCTGATGCTGAACCTGTCAAACGTCTGCGCATATTCAAAGAAATCCATCCTGTCGTGATATATGCCAAAACCCTGGCCAAATCCGTATTTTGCCTTAATCCATCCCATGGATATGAAGCCTGCGGTATTGTAGCCATTATCCCTTAATATTTCAGCAAGTAAATTCTCTCCTGGCTTTAAGCCCTGGTTTGTATGCTCTGGATCAATCTTTGATACGTATTTCCCCGTTAACATCGATGCATGAGATAAAATGGACCATACACTCACGGTTATTGCATTCTCAAAAACTACTGATTTTTGCGCAAGCGCATCTAAGTTTGGAGAAGTATTTGCTTCGTAGCCATAAGGGGTTAAATGGTCCGCCCTTACTGCATCTAGTGAGACCAGAACAATGTTTGGCTGCTCCATTAACTGATTGTTGTCTCTCCCGGCAGGCATATAATTTAACAAATACAGGTCAAGGAATAATGAAACGATGATAAAAATAATCACGCCAAATATCAATTCATTTATTATGGTTTTAATTTTTTCCCTTCCAAAAAAGGAAATAATATTATAAACTAAGTTCCTTCCCTTAGTCAAAGAAAGAATAAGTATCATCCCCATAATGATCATAATGGGTATGTTGACTGCAAGGCCAATTGGACTCCATATACTGCGTTCTACAAGTAGGACGCGATTAACAATAACACCCGCATAAAATAGTGCTAAGGCAATAACTGCCGTAACAAAGTAAAAGGAGATGTATGCGCTTTTGCTGGGTTTTAGCTTCAATACTTTAACAACAATTTCGGCTATAATTCCCAATATTATAAAACCAATTGTAAAAGCGGTTATGGACAACAGCAATGTCTGGTAAAATTCAAACCATTCAAAGCTCCAGGCAGAAAGCCTGGCTATTATGTCAACCATGCCATGGAATATTCCTGCCAATAATCCGGCAAATGCTGCAAGTTTGATATTATTCATTTAATCAGTTTTCCTTCTTAGAATCCTTGAAAATGCCCTTTTAATAGGTTTCCAGAACCACTTGATTATAAAAGCGCCTATAGCTGAAAAAAGAGCGACTATTAATGGCCAAAGAGATCCTATAATTGCTCCGCCAGTCCCTGGATCGAGATATGCAAATGCATTAGTGCTAAAAATAAATACCAGAGAAAAAACAAATAACATCAAAAGTATTTTTTTCATATTGTGCACCTCGCTGATTTGGTTCTTTTAGCCTTACTTTTAAAATTTTTGTTTATTAATGGCGTTATAAACATCCATGATATGCTGTGCGCCTATTTGAGAAGATTTCCCGAATGCATAGATATATTTGTCACGTAGCCGCGAGATGCGTTTCTTGTAGGAAGGAGTGTCCCTTATGAGCGCAGCAACCGCTTTTGGAACCTCTTCTAAGCGTTCAGGTGGCAATGTTGTGCCAATCTCAGAACGAAGAGAAAGCTCAATTGGCTGTATATTTAATTCCATATACCTAGGATTCTTGACTTTTTTTTGGACATCAAGAAAAAGTACAGGGCGCTCTGTACCAAAAGCATATGAGAATGCTATACCTGAGTAATCGGATATCATGACATCAGCCTTAAGAAGGGGCTCATTAGAGTGAGATAACACTTCAAGAGCAAAATTGGGATTGCTGCCATAAGTCTTCCTTAGTGATTCAATCAGCTCATGATGCTTCTTCACAGTCTCAGAATGCGGCCTTACAATGACATAATAATTTGCATCCAGGAGCACCTTAATCGCCTGTTCCCCGCAGGATTCCAGTATGTTTTTATCTCCCCAGGAGGGTGCAATGAGGACTGTGCCTTTTACACCTGGTTTAGACTCCTTCTTATAGTGGGCATATTCATCATAAAGCTGCTCAAGCCTGTAATAACCTGCTTTGACAAGTTGCTTTCTTGGAAGCTTATGGATTTCCTCGTATGTGCGGATTTCTTTCAGCTGCTGTGGGCCTGGACAAAGCAGGGAATCGTAATGGTCATAAGATCCTGGGCGAAATCCCATATGGGTGCTGGCCAATGAATGAAATACATAAACATAATGCACATCATGTATGGACCTTTTAAGATAGAATTTATCAAGGTCTGTCAGGGTCATCACAAAGACTCTGCACTTGACCAGTGAAAAGAAAAGGGGCAATAAGGCGCGCAAGTAAAAGGGCATGATCTTTGCTTCATTTGTATTAAGTATTGGGTCTTCAGGGTCCGATGTCACATAGCTCAGCGGCTGGTTATACTTGCGCATTAATTCATTTATAATACCCTCAAAATAAGGGTAATGGCCCTTGCGCTCAGCATAAAAGACAATTGCCTTTTTTTCCTCAGGAGTTTTCCAGAAAAAAGAGTAAAAGTATGATATTTCTCTCGCCAAAGATACAAGTCCGCTTATTGGATTGCGCCGCTTCAATTTGTCAAAAACCACCCATATTTTGTTATTCTATTTGCATTCTTTCTATTACTTTTGTTATAAACCTCTTTTTCTTTACCTTCCATATAAAGTTAAGGAAATGGACAAGCTTTTGCACGATTATTATTACTAAATATATTGTAACGATGCTTATCTCTAGCATGATTGCCCATTCTAAAATTACTAGTACTATAAGCATAGGAATTATAAATTCCGTTGTATAAAGCAAACCCTGAAACGGGTACATTGAAAATAATTTTGCGAAAAAGTTCTGCTTTCCCCATGTTTTGCCATTATGCATTTCATGCATCATTTTCTGCAGGGTTTCTTTGTCCAATGCTTTTATTTTTCTGCCAATTATTGCTTTCCTGTAATATGATTTCAGCAGCTCTATAAGCGCCACTTCCTGTATAAATAAAAGCGTTAAAATGACTCCTAGCAGCAAGTAGATTTCATTGCTGTAGAGCTTGAAGGTTCCAATTCCTAATCCCATCCCTAGACATATAGGATATATATAATGAGCAACTCCATCCAGAAATGGCCCTTCGATGTTCTTATGCTTTTCATCCATCACATTCGGATTTTGTATCCTTGCGACTTCTCCATCCGCGCAATCCAACACCTTGAATAAAGCAAAGAATGCCAGCCCAATAAGTATTGAAATGTAGCTTCCCAGTGACAGCAGATAAAAGCCTACCAAAGGGGGTATAAAATTGATGATTGATACTGCGGCTGGAGAAATTCCAAGCTTGACAAAAAGATAAGTAAAAGGTGTAGAGAACTTCCTATAGACCATGTACCTGGAAGTTTTTGATTTTATGTCCTCCGTCTGTTTTTCTTTAATCTGATTGTATGTGATTTTATTGCTCTTTAGCATATAGCTGGTTTTTCTTACTCAATATTTAAGCCTTATGCAAAATATTTATATATAGATATTATTCACTTTTTTAGATATTAAAAGAGTTTGAAAAAAACGGCTATGTGGGCGTAAAAAGAAAAAACAATGCATTTCTCTATAAAATGAAAATCAGGCACAGGGCAAAGGTAATGTGCACAATAGGGCAAGCCTCTAGTAGCCAGTCAACAATAAAAAAACTTATAGAAGAAGGCATGGATGCTGCAAATTATATCCCTATAAAAGGAATGGGGTGAAAAGACAAAAATGACATATTTTCATGAGGCAGCACTGGTAGACAGCGTAGATGACATACAGTTCAAAATATATAGTAGCACGCATCCAAAAGGATTCATAATAGCAAAGCCAAAATATGTTCCGACAGATTTGCTTGACCTTGTTGGCCTGAAGAAGAGGTTTTTATTCAGCAAATGCATGTACAGATTCAACCTGTTCAATGATAAGGAGATAGTTGAAAAAAACCTTGGAGCAATAAAGAAAAAGTTTCCATATTACATCTACGAATGCAATAAGCACAAAAACTGGTTTTTAGGCGTGCCTGAAAACAAGGTAAAGAAATTTTATGACACGAAAAAAGGCCTGCAGGAGCTGCTGAAAGTGCCAGTAGAAGACTTGGATCCTTACCTAAAAGCAACAAGAAAGATGATCGGCATTCTAGGAGAAGCAGGCATTTCAACTGGAAATTTGGGAATAAGCCATTCCACTTTATTGGGAAACTACACTCCTGGAAAATCTGACATCGACATCCTTATTTTCGGAATAGATAATGGCTGGAAAGCAATTAAGCATCTTGAAAAATGCAAAAATCCGTCTTTAAAATGGAAATCTAGGGAGAAATGGGCGAGATATTATAAAGACCGGGTTGTATCTAAAGTTTACACGGAAAAAGAATACGTGGCAAATATGGCAAGGAAGAAAGATGACGGATTTATAGAAGGCAATGTTTTTTCTTTATTCTGCATTGAAGATGAAAAGGAATCGCGGTATGATTGGAGCGCAGAGCATGAGCCATTAGGCACGGTAAAGATACGGGCAAAGGTTAAAGATGCGTATTACTCAGTTGTCAGGCCCGGATTTTATGAATTGGAAAACAGCAGAATTCTGGAAGGGCACAAAGAAGTTCCAATAAAAAGGGTTGTTACTTGGGCAAGGCCATTCAGCTTGCAGGCGAAAGAAAATGAGGATATTGAGGCATGCGGGCTTCTGGAAAAAGTCAAGTCAGAGGATGGTGAATTTTACCAGGTTGTCATAGGCTATTTTGATGCGTACACAACTGACAGGGGTGAAAAAGAGTACCTGAAAGCGCTCATAGGCTAAAATGCACTTTTACGAATCTTCAATTATAACAACAAAGGACGGCCTTCATTGCCAGGTTTATGGCAATCAGCATCCTGATGGCAGGATTTTAATCAAGCCGAAATATATTCCTACAGATAGGATTTCAAGCGATTCCTTGCCTTATAGGTTTATTTCCGGAAGGAAGATGAACAGGCTAAACTTGTGGATAGACCAGGACAAGCTTAAGCAGTACATTGACGATTTTACAAAAGCATATCCCGACTATGTGTTCAGAAGCCCACTGTACGACAAAAGCCCGTTGTTTTTTGTGGTTCCAAAAGAGAAGATAGAAAGGGCTTATTCCCCTGCAGAAGGCCTTTATGACCTCATGAGCATACCTGAGAAGGATCTGGATGTGCACCTTAAGACAGTTGTTGGGCTGGTAAAGTTCCTTCTTCAAAGCAGCCTGGAGTTGACAGATTTGGGAATAACCTACTCAACCCTGATGGGGCATTATTCGCCGTACAGGTCAGATATAAACATAGTTGTCTATGGGAAAGATAAGTTCTGGAAACTAATGGGATTCATGGAAAAAAATAATCATCCGGATTTAAGATGGAAGACTTATGAGGAATGGGAAGCATTCTACAAAAAAAGGAATAGGCATATTGTACACAAAAAAGAAAACTATATAGAGAATATGCACCGGAAAAGATCAGAAGGCTTCTTCAGGAATACCCTGTTTGTAATTTTTGCAGTGGAAAAAGAGGATGAAGCATGGTTTAAATGGGGCAAGGAAAAATATAAAAGAATTGGAATTGCAAAGTTCCGGGGCATAGTAAAAGACAATAAAAGCTCTGTAGTGAGGCCAGGCTGCTACATAATTTCCGATTCAAAATTCATTGGCGGAGATGAAATATGCAAAAACCTGCAGATAAGCAGGGTTGTCTTTTACTCCAGGGATTACTGCATGCTTGCTTATCCTGACGAGGAGATTGAGGCAAGCGGTGTTGTTGAAGAAGTTACTCAGGAAGACGGTAAAAAATATTATAGGGTGGTTATTGGGTATTTTGGCTCTTACCTGAATCAAAGGAGGGACAATGAATATATCAAGTTGGTTGATGATTAGTATGAAAAATTCCAAGGAAATTGACAAGCTATTGAATGAGGAAGCAAGCGAAAAAAGCGATTGCAATTTATGCAAAGAAGCTGGCTACGAAACCGGCAGAAAAACAGGATATGGCACGACAATCTACAGAATAGGAAATAAGAAAGATGGCTGGTTTGCCTCTTTATCCCCGAAAACTGGCAGCAATCCTGAATTTGATTTTACAATACAATTAATGCCATTTCTCCATTTGACGCACTTTTCGCAGATAAGTTCTTATCTTGGGTTGGCAGAAAACTATGGTATTGCATTCTCAAAGCTATGCAAAGCCATGACAACAATTATGATGCAAGATCAAGATTTAAAATCCACTTCAGAAGAAAGAGAAGCATCTGTGCCTATAGCAGTTTACGGAAAAACCACAACATGGAAGGAAAAGAAGGAGCATTTGCACATTAAAATTTTCCCTTTTAGGGGCAACATCGGCCAGCCATACACAGTTGACAGCTCTTTTGGCAGAAAAGATATATTTAAGGATAATGAAGGCGAGGAGTTTGTAAAAATGGAGCCCGTCAAAAAGGTAATGATTGGAAGAGAAAGATTTGCTCAATTATCAAAAAATCTTGCATCCTTACTAAAAGAATAAGATGATAGACCTCCAATGCCACACAGTAGCCTCTGACGGGGAGAATACCCCTGAGCAGCTGGTAGATATTGCAATAGAAAAAAAACTCAGCGCGATTGCAATAACCGACCATGATTCCTTGGATTCGGTAAAAAAGGCCATTGAATATGCAAAAGGAAAAAATATAGAAATAGTTTCTGGAGTTGAATTAAGCTGTGACGACCCGTTATTTAATTATGACAAGATAGATGTCTTGGGGCTTTTGATTGATTTCAGAAATAAAGGGCTGAATGATTTAATGGGGCATATAAAAAATAAAAGGGAAGAAAACAAAAAACTGATAATTGAGAAGCTAAAGAATCTTGGTTATGAGATAAAGTATGAGGATGTGAAAAAAACTGTCGAAGGAACTTTCGGAAGGCCGCATATTGCAAAATATCTCTTTAAGAAATACCCCAATAAGTTTACTTCTGTAAAGGATGTCTTTGACAAATTGATAGGACACGGTAAAAAGGCTTACTTAGATACTAAAGGCAGGGTTTCCATTAAAGATGGAATAAAAATAATTCAAAACTCTGGTGGAGTGGCGATACTGGCCCATCCTGGAGTATATCCAAAAGAGGATTCTGTAAAGCTGATTGATTATTTTATAAGTAATGGCGGAGACGGAATTGAAACCTATTACCCATATCATATAATATGCCCTGATTTGAATATTGATGAGAAAGGCAATGAAGAATTAATAAGATTTTACAAAAAAAATGCAAAATCAAAAAAAGTCCTCGAAAGCGGAGGAAATGACCATCACGGAAACTACAGATTTACATTAGGAGAAGTCAAAATACCCGAAAGTGTTTTAGAAAACCTAAAGAGAAAAATCCAGGTTTCATAATAATATTCAACTTTTAAAAATGCCAAAACCCAATTGGACAATATGGTTCACAGGGCTTCATGGCTCTGGAAAATCCACAATAGCCAACAAGCTAATTAGCATATTAAGAAAAAGTAATATCAAAGCTGAGCTTCTCGACGGTGATGAATTAAGAAAAACAATATCAGCAGATTTGGGCTATTCTTTTGAAGAAAGGGATGAGCACATGAAAAGGGTAGCTGACTTTTGCAAAAAGGTAACAGATAAAGGTGTTATGGCGATAGCTTCAGTTGCTTCTCCTACAGAAAAGTCAAGGGATTATGCAAGGAAGGTTCTTAAAAAAATGCTTTTGGTCTATGTAAAATGTCCGCTGGAAATATGCGCAAAAAGAGATGTCAAGGGCCACTACAAAAAAGCTGGGGAAAATGAAGAAGGTTTCGAGCATTTCATGAAAGTCTCTTCGAATTTTGAAGAGCCGAAAAACTCGGATGTAGTTCTTGAAACTGACAAGGAAACTGTGGACGAGTCAGTAAACAGATTATTGTGTAAATTAAAAGAGAAAGGAATAGTATAGGACGAAAAATAGCTTATATTGACAATAACAAATTTTTTAAACCTGCCCCTATTAGACAAGATGCCATGAACGTCATTTTAATTGTTATTGATGCATTGCGTTTTGATCATTTGGGCATAAGCGGTTATGACAGAGACACAAGCCCTAGCTTCGATAAATTAGCAGAGGAAAGTATTTTTTTTAGCAATGCTGTAACCACAATACCAAGCACGACTCCTTCTATATCATCAATGATGACTGGATTGTATCCGCATTCGCATGGGCTTAGATTTATCCACAGGCAAAAATTAAACCCAAAAGTGGCTACCTTGGCAGAAATCCTGCAGGCTCATGGTTATAAGACCATAGGTTATGATATTGAATCCATAAATTCGGGAATTGAAAAGGGTTTTGATGACTTTTCTTCATTGCTATGGAGAATAAAAAATAGAGTAAAGAGAGAGGCAAAAAAATTAGTTCAGAAGAAGGAGATAAAAGAGGCAGAGGAATTGACCAATTTTGCAATAGGGCAGATTAAAAAGTATAATCGCAAAAAGTTTTTCTTATACCTGCATTACAGAGACTTGCACACTCCTTACAGCCCGCCAAAACCATTCGGCGAGATGTTTGATCCAAACTACAAAGGAGCCAGCATATTTGATGATTGGAACAACAAAAAAAAGGAAATAATTTTTAACAAAAACTTGCAGAAAGAAAAAGTCCATCATGCTGTCGCCCAATATGACGGCTTAATAAGGTATGTAGATGCACAGGTAGGCCGTATAATAAACTACCTTGAAAGTTCAAGGTTAAATGAAAATACATCGATTGTAATAACAGCAGACCATGGGGAAGGTTTTGGGGAGCATGGTCTTTATTTCCAGCATACATTGTGCCTATATGAAGAAGGAATAAAAATACCTTTAATTATAAGAAGTCCAAGTCTTAAGCATCCAAAGAAGATAGAAACTCAGGTTTCTTCAGTAGATATAATGCCAACAATACTGGACATACTGGCTATACCCTTAATAGAAAAGGTTGATGGAAAAAGCCTTGTTCCTATAATTAATGCAAGCCAGGATAATAGGGAATACTTGTTTGCGGAGAACGGGGAAATGCTGTTCAAGGAGAACAACAGGTCATTTTACCCAGGCATGAAGGGCAAATGGAGAATGATAAGGACTAATGAATGGAAGCTCATTTACATCCCACATCCTAATAATGATATTTATGAGCTTTATAACTTAATAAACGATCCCGGGGAGACTGTAAATCTTGCAGATAAATATCCGGAAATAACCAGTAAGCTGAGAGAGGAACTGCAGAATTGGATGAACACTTCAAAAGAGGATGAAGACAAGAATTTAACAGAAAAATCAAAAAAATTATTGAGGAAGCTTGGGTACATGGAATAAAAATGTCAAAAATATTAAAAGGAATATCTTCGATATTTTCTAAAAAAAAGCCGAACATCGTTATGATACTTATAGATGGTGCCAGATCTGATGTTATTGATAAGCTGCAATATTACCGGCAATTAAGAAAAGAAGCCACATTTTTCTCGCAATTGATAACCTATGCACCCTACACAATTGCATCATTGCATGCAACATTCTCTGGAATGTATGGGAACAGGAATGGCGTAAATGGGTATTATAAAAGCTACAGCTTTGATAAGGAACATTGTCTGACGCTGCCGCAGTATCTAAAACAGCATGGGTATTATACAGAATGCGACCTAATAAGGAATGATACGGTTCCTGAGAGAGGATTTGACAAATCAAGAGTGCATGACGAATTCAATGACGACCTAGTGGAAAGGCACTCTGAGATATTGGCCCAGATAAAAAGCAAACAGCCGTTCTTTCTCTTCCTGGATTACAGCAAAATCCACACTGCTCTCGTAACAGATGTGATAAAGAAATATACGGACTTTGATGAAGAATACTTCAACAACAAGGACAAGAACCTCAAAAATTATACAAAATTAGCCGAAGCAAGCGCAGAATACCTAATGTCTATACTAAATAAGATCAAAAAGCCGGGCTTATGGGAACAAACCATTATATTTGTTTTTAATGATCACGGGGTAAGCATAGGAGACAGGCTTGGTGAAAAAGTCTACGGTTCATACCTATATGATTACACTGTAAGGTGCTTCCTGTATATCATCGGAAAAAACTTTCCAAAGGGAGCTGAAGTCAAGGATTTAATAAGAAGCATTGACATAATGCCCACAATACTTGATATGCTCAAAATCAAGGAGAAAGACGGATTCAAAAAAATGCAGGGTGCATCATTTTTGCATTTTATAAATGGAGCCGCTGACGGGCGCATTGCTTATTCTGAAACAGGTGGATTAGGCGGCCCTACACCATCACCAGACAAGCACAATGTCAAGGCTGTAAGAACAGATAAGTGGAAGCTCATATACAACGAAACTAATAAAAATAAGGAACTATATAATCTGGAGTCCGACAAAGAGGAAAGGAACAATCTGATAGGAAAACATCCAGAAATAGAAAATTATTTATGGGAAAAGCTGAAATCCGAGCAGTAATTCAATGGAAAAAATAAATTATGACAAAAGCCATGAATGGATGGCAGACAACGAGTACATAGAAGAATTTGTTAATTTGGCAGACTTGAATAAAAGCCATTACGTGTTAGACGCTGGTTGCGGAAGCGGCTATGTCGCTGCCGCTATAAGGCCCAAAGTCAAGGACATTTTGCAAATTGACCATGATTGGGCTATGTTAAGCAGGAATAATGTAGCTAAGCATACAGAAACGTTAAAAGCAGACCTGCTGAACCTGTGGATGATAAAGGATGGGGTTTTTGATTTTATTTTTTGCAGGTCTGTCCTCCATAGGCTGAATGAGCCTGAAAAAGCGTATATGGAATTCAAAAGATTATTGGAACCTGGAGGCAAGCTTGTTATCAGTTTAAGCTATGTACCAGAAGAACTACGCGGCGAATACAAAAAAATAATGAGCAATAAAGGATTTAGGCTCTACCTTACCTATAAGGAATGGCACGATTTTTTTACAAAAGGCAAAGATATGAACCTAATAAGAGATGGAAAGATATTCTTTAAGCTTGACCTCAACCATTGGGGTTTATTGAAAGAGCATGAGAATGCAAGCAAAGAGTTCAGGGAATATTTCAAATTAAGCAATGGCATAATAGAATGCAGCCATGCGTTTTTTGTTCTGGAAAAAGTGTAAAGCCTGATATGCCCTATATCACCCTGAATATTATGCCTCCCTGATTCTGGAATACGGGCCTAAATAATCCTGACTGTGCAAGCTCCTGGATTTTTGCATTTGCCTCTTCAGCTCCAAATGCTTTGGCATATTGACCATCAATGATAAGATAGCTGTAATCTCTCTCTTTAAGGAAAGAATGCGTTTCCTCAGCAGTCTTGTTTGCCCCCGTCTTCTTGAAATCCCTTATATCATGGCACCAGTAGCATATGAATTTGTCCATCCCGATTATAGGACCATCAATTACAAATGCAAAGACTTTTGCATTAGCTTCAGTATTATCCCTAAGCCACAAGTAGGCAACTATCTCTTCTGAAGAAGTCCAAAAGCCGCCAGGAGGCCATATTGCAGTATTAACAGCTATTTTTTGTTGGGTGGACGTAAAGTATATGCCCATCAATAAAATGATTAGCAGTATGTACATTCCAATCTTTCCTGCAGATTTCTTAGCCATATCCATAAGATTCAACGAGCCTTCGGCAGCTAAAATACATACAGGTATTGCCAGAATAATCCATGCCCTGAAAGGCGATAATTTTATAGGCATCTTAGCTGCATTGACCGCATACAACGCAAATAAAAACCATACTAAGGTTATGACGAGCCAATGGTTCTCTTTTGTTAATAAATTCTTAAAGCGTAAAAATAGGATAACGACAGCAATTATAGTGAGCAATGACAAGAAAATGCCAACTCCTATAGGATTGTTAATCATATTCTGCTCTTTTGCAATAAAAAAATCAGAAAATGAGTATGTCCTGTCTCCTGTACCTGCTAATGCTGTTCCAAGCCCCAGATCTTTTGCATATCTTACATTAAACCCTACACCTTTCAATGTTCCAGCAACCCCATATCTTACCACCATAGGAAGCCACCAGAATAAGAAAGACAATGCCAGGCCAAAAGCTCCTGCTGCAATATGCCGCAACAATAATTTTCGTTCCAATATTATCTTAGTCGTCAGATAAAGAGCAAAGAGTAATCCAAAGTATGTTGAATGTGTAGGTGAGGAAGTCAGCGTAGTAAACATCACTAAACCAGCAACAATCCACCATTTCTTGTCGTGCTTTATCATCTCAACTGCATAAAAACTGATAAAATACATTGGAACTGATAGCGCCAAAGCCCATATAAAATGGCTTAGGAAAGCAGGTATGGAGGCCAATGCAAAAGTAGCGAACAGGGCCTTGCTCTTATTGCCGCTAAACTCCTTAACAAAAAAATAAAAGAATATTACACTTAGGGAAACTATTAATGCATTAAAAAATTTTAGGGTCCAGTGAATTGAATCATTTGTTTGGTGCAATATCCCCATGATGATGGAATAAGCCGGAGGATAAGGAGTCATATACCTTATTTTCAGCGAGGTATCATAAAACACATTCTTTTCCATGGAATAGTATTTCGCAGTCTGGGAATGGCCCCATGAATCATCATCTTCCAGATAAGGGTACTTGAATGCTCCTGTAGCATAAACGTAAAAACTAGCCGCGAATATAAGCAGCATAATAAAAATGCTGATGTCTGTCTTCGTGAGTTTGAATGAAAATTTAAATTTTTTAAAGTTCCTGAAAGAATGATAAATTGGGTATACTAAACTTATTGCAAGAACTATCCTCCAATCAGAGGGTATTTTCATGGCATTTAAAATTATAGCTGCAAAGGGCAGCAGCGACAATCCGAAACCCAGCCTCATCAAATTTCTCTCAAGAAAATTTTCAGAGTTTTTCACAAAAGAAGATACAGTAAATCCTAAGGAAAATGAACATACAAAAAACAGCAATATACTTATGAAACTCATCTTAGGATTGATATGCGGTTATTTTTAAAAAAGTTTTTATTTCATAATCTTTTTAAAGAGAATTGATTTCTTAATCTCTGTTGGAAAACAGCTCATATGCAATATCGAATGGCACTTAATAAAACCTCCATTAAGGATATATTCAATAAATTCAAAAACTTGAGGGTCTTGCTTATTGGAGATACCATCATAGATGATTATTATTTTGTCACGCCTAACGGCGTATCCATTAAGGATCCTATAATATCCACTAGATTCATAAAAAAAGAGAGGTATTTAGGCGGCGTTTTTGCCACTGCCAGGCATTTAAGCCAGTTTGTCAAAGAGGTCAATATAATAACCCTGCTAGGCGAAAAGAATAAAAATGAAAGTTTTATAAAAAAATCCATTAATTCGAAGGTAAAATACTCGTTTTTTACAAAGCCAGGTTCTTACACAACCGTAAAGGAGAGATTTATTGATTCTTACAAGCTTGTAAAGATGTTTAAAATGGAATATCTTGATGACTCTCCAATTCAGGGTGGCCTTGGCAAGAAGGTTATAGAAAAAATCCGCAGCATATATAAGGACTATGACATGGTTTTAATAAACGATTTTGGTCACGGGTTCCTGAATGACAGGGTAATGGACCCTATTACATCATTGAAGACATTTATAGGAGCAAATATCCAGACAAAGAATTCGAATTTCGGGTTTAATCCGATAACGAAGTGCAAGAGGGCAGATTTCATATCATTAAACTCATTTGAAATCAGGCTGGCATTCCAGAATAAAGATGATGATCTCAGGATTTTGATACGGAAATTGGCCAAGTTAAGGAGGTATAAAGATATTTTGCTTACACTGGGAAAAAACGGCGCAATGTTTTACAGAAGCAAGATTAGCAGCGCGCCTGCATTTGAAGTCAAGCCCATCGACACGATTGGAGCTGGAGACGCAGTTTTTGCAGTTGGTTCTCTACTATCCTTTTCTAAAACAGATGAAGAGATTATCCCTATTATTTCTAATGCGGCCGGAGCAGCAGCAACACAATATGTCGGCAATAAGGAAACCATAACCCAAGAAAAAATTTTGAATTATTTCCAGAGCTAACCTAAAATTCCTGCGATTAAGACGCTATGATCTGACAGGTCTTTATCCACGCAATCAAAATATTCAAACTCATAGTTTTTAGGTATTAAAATATAGTCCAAGGTGCAGGCTTCTGTATTGTAAACCTTGTCTTTTTTGGCATTTTCCCTGGGGATGTAGGATAAATATTTTTTTACATCCGCGGATATAGTGTAATTAGGCGCAAGTTCTCTGATAATTTCGGGGTTGGGAATATTAAAATCCCCAACTATTATTGGTTTTATTCCCCAAGCTTTGGAGAGCTCAATAGTCTCCTTTAAATGCAGTTTTGCAAATTGAATTCCGGGGGAAAAGTGAACATTTAGAATGTCAATGGGCTTATTGGACATAAGCCGGACATGCATTATGGCCCGTGTAAATTTATCATCCGGATGTTTCCTTAAATTCCTTTTTTTGGTTTCTAATATAGGCATCTTAGATAAAACTGCCAACCCTTCTGTACGTTCTTGTTCATCTGGGGTCCCTTTTACCAAATTAATGTCCATTGTTTCGGCAAAAGTAATATGCGGGTAATTTAAGTGCCTGTTGATTTGCTCTGCCTGATTATCCCCTTTGGCATTGTACCTGGAGTCGTCTCTTACTTCCTGAAGCACAACAATATCCGGCTCAAGCTCTTTAATGAAATTTATGATTCTGGGCTTTCTTTTATCAAAGTTATGATAATTGCATAAATTCAGGCTCAATAATTCAATCATTGCATGTAGCTATTTAACACATTATTTAAACCTTATCACAGATAGATTTAAAAATTTCAGACTCTTTTAATGTTAGTATTTCACCTCTTGAAACGGCAAAGAAAATGAATGAGAAATATGAAGTGTACGGGGTAAAGGGAATTAGGGTATACTATACAGACGAGCTTGATGGCGGCGGAAATTGCTATGGAAAGCAGTTTCTGAGAGATAAAAATATTGCCAAAATAAGGGATAATTTTAAACATGAGAAAAGCAAACTAACATGCATGGAATTTTGCGCCGGACCGGGATTTATCGGGTTCTCATTATTGGACAGCAATTTTTGCGATGAAGTCGTATTTGTGGAGATAAATCCAGAAGCTGTCGAATTGATCAAAAAAACCATCAAGGAAAATGGTTTTGAAAAAGTAGCGAGAGTTTATCTATCTGATGGGCTTGATAATGTCCCGAAAACGGAAAAGTTCGATTATGTTGTATCAAATCCGCCGCATTTTAAAGATAAGCCGCAGCTCGGGTTAATTGGGTATGATAAAAATTGGGAGCTGCATAGGAGATTTTACAAGCAAATCGTGGAATACCTAAAGCCCGACGGCAGCATTATTTTCCAAGAAAATTACTTGGGCAGCGATGAAACAGATTTTATAGGCATGATAAAAGACAGCGGATTGAATTATATTGAAACTTACATGGCTGACGGGGACAGCGGAAAACCTGCGAGTTTTCAAGGTTTGCCAAAGCAAACTAAAGACGGAATAGCCAATACAATCTATTTTATTCATTCCAAAAGATATATGAAAGTTAAGTTAAGTGATAAGGAGGTTGCTGAAATAAGGCTAAGGCCTGAAGAGAAGAGGGGCTTAATAATGCAGACTGATGGCAAAATGGAAAAAGAGCTGGTTCTTTCAAACGGGAAAGACACCTTTTTTAATAGGGTCCCATTAGCAAGGATTAAGAAAGGGAAAAATGAATTTAAAACATGCAATTTTTACCTGACTAGAGGAAATTTTTTTGTCCAAGACAGGAATGGCAAGGTTTATGTCAAAATAACTGTTTAACTTTGCTTTTCAGCAAACTTTTTAAACCTACTAGCATGAGCCGCAATGCATAAAAACTTAATAAAGAGACAGTTGGGGACTATGACAGATAATTCAGATAATGACTTTGATATAGCCATAATTGGCGGATTAGGGCATGTAGGCTTGCCTCTGGGCATAGTTTTTGCAGATAAGGGGCTCAAAGTATGTTTATGCGATATTGATAAGAAAAAAGCAGATATTGTAAAGAAAGGCACAATGCCTTTTATAGAATATGGAGCAGAGCCTATACTGAAGAAGGCTCTGCAAAATGGCAATTTAACAATTTCCCTGGATGATAATTCTATTTCAAAGGCTAAAAATGTTATTGTGGCTATAGGAACACCTGTTGATGAGTATTTAAACCCGAAAACAAGGCAGTTTCTTGAATTTTTTGAGGGTATAAAAAAGAATCTAAGTAAGGGCCAGCTTATTGTCATAAGAAGCACGGTTTACCCTCATACATGCAAACAGGTGCTTAATCTGCTGGGAGATGGATGGAAAGTTGCTTATTGCCCTGAGCGCATTGTGCAGGGATATTCAATAAAAGAATTAAGAGAGCTGCCGCAGATTGTAGCCGGATTAAGCGATAAAGCAGTTAAGGAAGCTTCTGATCTCTTCAGCAAATTATCTCCAAAAATAATAAGGACAACAATGGGAGAAGCAGAACTTATTAAGCTGTTCTCCAATGCCTGGCGTTATATACAATTTGCAGTAGCAAACCAGTTTTATATGATCGCTCATAATTTTGATGTGGATTACGACAAGGTAAGGCATGCTATGAGGGAAGGCTACGAAAGAGCGCACTCTCTGCCTAGCGCAGGATTCGCGGCA
>Ga0209541_10002732_pt1 | contig 33119 bp, 36 predicted proteins | sample RifCSPlowO2_01_FD_184027 | JGI IMG/M metagenome (GOLD analysis project Ga0209541, IMG submission 184027) | Groundwater microbial communities from Rifle, Colorado - Rifle CSP2_plank lowO2_0.1 (SPAdes) (version 2) | ecosystem: Environmental > Aquatic > Deep subsurface > Groundwater | place...
TTTTCTTCCATCCCTTTCCTTTAAATCTTAATCTTCCAACTTTATTTCCATTTTTCTTCGATTCTGATAATCCTTTTAGATTTCTAAAAAGATTATCATTTTCAACTTGTAATGCCTTAGAATATACGTTCTTCATTTCTGGGTAACAAGCTTTTAAATCTAAAAGATAATTTGATAGTTCTAATTTAGTAAATCCACTATTTAACTCTGAAAGAAGTTCATTATAAGTTCTTCTGCAAATATCTAAAGTGTATTCTAATCGATCTTGTTGTTCTTTGTTAGGATATAACCGGAACTTATAGCTTATCATAACTAAACTAAGTGAAATTTATTTATATATTTTATATGTCCATGTCCACTACAAAATTCATCCAACCAATAAATTAGTTGGTTTTCTTTCGCTAGGATATAAAGAGTGTCCTTTTTTATACAAGATGCCCAAACTAAAACAATAGAACAACCTTCAAAATATAAAATCTATTTAAGGTCTACGAAATAAATTTTAATTTTAGATGATCAGTTGAAGATATATCTAAAATGAAAGAATTTTAGAAAAAAATAATTGCAAAGTCTCTTCTGCAACCAATGGAGCACTTATCACGTTATGATTTAATAGCCTTATTAAAACAAAAAGTATTAGTAATTAATATAAAAAATAGCTTGAAAATCATTTAATTTCAAATATAGAGATTACTTTAAAGAGAAAGGATATATAACTCAAAAAAATAAATAATTTTTTCTCATAAAGTTTAAATACTACTTTATAAATTTATATAAAAGGAAGGACAGCTTTAACATACTCACAATGCCTCCTTGATTATAAGGCAGCTGCCTTCCTAAGTAATATTTAAAAATAAGAATAAATATCAAATTTCTATGGAAAAAAGAGATGTAGTTGAATTATTTATTATAGTCTATCTAATTTTTTTTGCATACATTTCTTTATTGCAACAGAATTATGAATTCTTTTTTTATTGTGTTATCTTTTTATCTATTATAATAATAATAAAAATTTATGATTATAAGTATAATAATGCAAAGAAAAGTATTTCTATACTGGTTTTAATAGGCTTAGCTTTTCTGGGTTTAGCGCATTTTTTAGGTGGCTCAATTTATATTAATGGAATAAGGCTTTATGATCAATATTTTATTTTGGGATATGATAATTATATTCATATATTGGGAGCATTTTTAATAACATTAATTAGTTATGGTTACTTTTCTCCTTACTTAAACAAACAGTTTATAGAATCACCATTAAGACTAGCCTTTTTATTCGTTGTGTTTACCTTAGGTATAGGAGCTATAGTAGAAATAATAGAGTTTTTAGGGGTAATATTTTTACATGCGCAAGGTGTAGGAGATTATACAAATAATGCAATAGATCAGCTCTTCAATATAGTTGGATCAATTCTTGCAACATTAATAATCTATTTTAAAAAATAAAATTATCTCCTATTCCAAGATCTTTGTATATCATGATTTCTATTTCTTATCATAGAATTTTCAATTTTTGTATGAATTCTTTCAAATTTAGGAGTATCTTTTTTATCCATTTTTGCCTTTGAGAAATACATTACTCTTCTAAAGTTATCATGATCTCTTGGAGCAATTAAATTAATAACTATGCCTTCTTCTCCTGCCCTCGCTGTTCTACCAATCCTATGCAAATATTGTTTGTCTTCAAGAGGAGAATCATAATTATAGATATAAGAAACATCTTTAATGTCAAGACCTCTGGCAGCAACATCAGTGCATACTAAAACATTAAAAGTCTTTGAATGGAAATCCTCTAATGTTTTAGTTCTTTTATTTTGAGAATATCCACCATGGATTGCTAAAGCTCTAATTCTACACATTCTTAAATTTTTAGCTACGAACTCTGTAGTTCTTTGTGTATTACAAAATATCATAGCTAAGCCAGACTTTTCAGTTTTAATTAAATGAACAAGTAATGAAAATTTCATATTATCTGCTATATCGTAATATGTTTGCATCATTTTACTTGGATCAACTTTATTCCCTACTGAAATTTTAACTGGGTTATTCATATATTTTTTAACTAAACCCCAAATCTCCCCTGAAATTGTTGCTGAAAATAACATAGTCTGCCTATCTTTAGGACATTCTCTTATAATCTTAACAACATCATCAATAAAGCCCATATCAAGCATTTTATCTGCTTCATCCAAAACTAATATCTTTATTTTAGTTAAATTTATTGTTCTTCTTTGTATATGATCCAATAATCTTCCGGGCGTAGCAACAACAACATCTGCTCTGAATAGATTATTAATCTGCGGATTTATTGAAACTCCGCCATAAACAGAAACAACATTTAAAGGTTTATATCTTGAAAATTTTTTTAAATTAAACAATGTTTGTTCTGTTAACTCTCTAGTTGGTGTTAATACCAAAGCCTGTATTCCTCTACCTTTTTCACAGTTTTGAATTATTCCAGCACCAAATGCCAAAGTTTTGCCTGTTCCAGTTGCAGATTCAGCAATAATATCCAGTCCATTTAAACCAGAAGGTATTGTTTTTTCCTGAATTAAAGTTGGATCTTTATAATTTTCGTTTTCTATAGCTTTTAATATAGGAGCTATTAATCCTAATTCTTTAAATTTTTCCATTTGACTTTCCTCATTAAACAAGAAGTAGATGCAAATTATATTAGTAATATCAATGGTTTATCAACCTAATACTATAAGCAAATTTCTTGTCATCAATATACTATTATGCTTAGTCAGTAGTATATAAATCTTCTGTTTTTTAAAAATTTGAATAAATTTATAAATAATTACTATATTTAAAAATTTAAGAAATGTAGGGTTAAAATCCTGAATCGAGGTAAAAATGGGATATCAAAAATATTTAAGAGATCTATTAAACAAAAGATCTAAATCATTAATAATTCTCAATAGAGAAAGACAAATAATTTGGAGAAAAGAACATTCTATTGTAAGAATAGAAAGACCAACAAATCTTGTTACAGCAAGAACAAAAGGTTATAAAGCTAAACAAGGAATAATTCTTGCAAGGGTTAGAGTAAAAAGGGGGGGTAAAAGAAGACCTTCTATGAATTTAAAGGGAAGAAAACCAAAAAAATACTCAACTAAATTAGTATTAGGCAAAAATTATCAATGGATTGCTGAAGAAAGAACTCAAAGATATTTTAAAAATTTAGAAGTACTAAATTCATATAAAGTAGGTAAAGATGGTATTTATTATTGGTTTGAAGTAATTTTAGTTGATCCAAAAAGTTCAGTTATTAAATCTTCAAATCTAAAGTGGATAAGCTCTAATAAACATACTCATAGGGTATTTAGAGGAAAAACATCTGCAGCTAGAAAAGCTCGTGCTTTAAGAGGTAAAGGAAAGGGTTATGAAAAATCTAGACCTAGTGCAGCAGCACATGGGAATAGAATTAAATAACCTTTTATACTTTTTTTGTTTTATGTTTTTATGTTAATTGGATTTGTAGGAGCACCATCTGCAGGGAAATCAACTTTTTTTAAAGCAGCAACTCTAGCAGATGTAGAAATTGCAAATTATCCTTTTACAACAATAAAACCCAATCATGCAGTTGGATATGTAAAAGTTCCTTGCGCTGATCAATTCTTTAAAACACAATGTAACCCAAGAGAAGGTTATTGTAAAAATCATAATCGTTTCGTGCCTATTAATCTTATGGATGTTGCTGGTTTAGTTCCAGGTGCTTCTGAAGGAAAGGGGTGTGGAAATGCCTTTCTCGATGACTTAAGAAATGCTGATGTTTTAATTCACATAGTTGATATCTCAGGTTCAACAAATGAAAAAGGAGAATCTGTTCCAGTTTTATCTTATGATCCTTTAAATACAATTAGATTTCTAGAAGAAGAAATAAATCTTTGGTATTTTAATATTCTAAAAAAAGGCTGGGAAAGATTTGCTAGACAAATTCAACAGGAATCTATAGAGGTTTACAGAGCAATTGCTAAACAACTCTCTGGCTTAAAAGTTACAGAAGATCATGTAAAAGAAATAGTAAAACAATTTCCTTCAGATCCAACTAAATGGAATGATGATTTATTAAAAGAATTAACAAAAAAACTTAGAGAACTATCAAAACCAATAATTATTGCAGCTAACAAAATTGATGTTCCAGGTTCAGAAAAAAATATAGAAAGAGCAAAAAAAGAATTTCCAAATTATCTAATAATTCTTTGCTCTGCTGAAATTGAATTAGCCTTAAGAGAAGCAGGAAAAAAAGAAATAATAGATTATGTTCCTGGTGAATCTAATTTTACAATAAAATCGACTTTAAACGAAAAACAACAAACAGGTTTAAATCTTATTAAACAATTCTTAGAAAAATATAAAACAACAGGTATTCAAAATATCTTAAATATAGCAGTCTTTGATTTTTTAAAATATTTAGCAATTTTTCCAGGTGGTTTAAATAAATTAGAAGATTCTCAAGGTAGAATCTTGCCTGATTGTTTCTTACTTCCAGAAAAATCAACAGCCTTAGACTTTGCTTATAAATTACATACAGATTTAGGAAAAAATTTTATTAGAGCAATAGATATTAAATCAAAAAGAACAGTTGGAAAAGATTATCAACTTAATCATTTAGACGTAATTGAGATAATCGCGAAGTAGTTTTTCCTTTAATATAAGTGCCATACATTGTAAGATTATTAACCATTTCAACTTGATCATAGAAAATTTTTTTGTCAGTAAATCCATCTTTTTTTCCGTATTCTTCTTTAAATTCTTCATATAATTCATCTACATCAATAAAAACCCTTTTTAATAATCTACGTAAAATGTAAGATCCACATAATAAAGCCTCAACTCCACTTTTATTTGTATTTTCTAATCTTTTATCTAAACCATTTGTCAATGATTTAATTTTATCATCTATTTCAGTAAGTTTATCTGCTAAATAACATCTTCTTCCATATGAATTAAAAAAAGTTAAGTGTTTAACCATAAAAGAATATACACCAAAAAAGATTTAAATCTATTTTTTCTGGCAAATGTAAAAACAATGATCTTTTTCATAAGGGTCTAAAACCATAAAATCTAAGATTTTGACTTGTTTCTTTAATTGCTCTTCTATCTCTTTAAAGATAACCTTTGGATTTTTTATAACATTAATAGATCTAGCCTTGATAGCAAATAAAATATAACCATTTTTCTTTAAAAATTTTAGATTTTTAAATAAAATATCAACTTGGTTTTTTTGTGCAACATCTTGATAAATCACATCAACGTCAACTATTCGATCTTGATATTCCTCAGGTTTTGAAGCATTGCCTAATATAGCTGTCATATTTTTTCTTTTCTCACAAATATTAACTAAATCTATTACAACCCTAGGAGCAAAATCTATACAAAAAACAAAACCAGTATCACCAACAATATCTGAAATAAAACTAGGGGTATAACCGTACGAAGCTCCTAAATACAATACTTTATCTCCTTCTTTTAAAAAAGTTTTAGATATCCCTTTAGCTATAGCAGCAAAAATTTTTGATCTAGTAATATTAACTTCTCTATATCCTTCTATTAATCTTTCGCCAAACAAGCTATCTTTTCCTTTAGTAAAATATAGTTTTCTTTTATCTTTCCAACTAATATAAACTCCGTTATATTTAGTTTTTTCAAACTCCATGTATATTAAAAATATAAAATATATTTAAACCTATTCCTTAACTAAGACAAATAATAATAAACCAATTAAACTTAAAATCATTGCATAAACAAAAGTAGCTTCTGGGCTTATTTTATCCCATAATAAACCAGCAATATACCCTCCAGGTAAAGCAACCAGTCCAATAGCAGTATGAAAAGTTCCTAAAGCAGTTCCTTTTAAATTTTGTGGGGCTAAATCCACAACATAGGCTCGTTGAACACAATCCATTATTGCAAAAAATATGCCATAAATTATAAAAAAAACCAATATCCACCAACCAGTAAAAAATATTAAACCAAAACATGTAAATATAAATAAAACATAACCAATTATTAACAAAGGTCTTCTACCTAGCTTATCTGATAAAATTCCTGCAGGTATAGTTATAAGGGTACAAGTAACATAAAATAAAATATATAAAAGTATAGAAATATTGTCTGCAAATCCAGAATCTTTTGCTTTTAATAATAAAAAAGCGTATCCAAAATGCCCTAAAGCAAAAATAGTTGCTGCTAAAATAAATAATTTCAAGTTTTTAGGTAATTTTTTAAAACTAACTTTAATAGTTATTTTCTCTATTTTTTCATGTATTTTTTTCTTTTCTTTTACTAATAATATTGCAAACACAGCAATTACTCCTGGGATAAAAGCAAATAAAAATAAATTTTTATATCCATAAATTGGTAATAGTAAAAATGCTAAAACTCCCCCAAGCACAGCACCTAAACTATCCATTGCTCTTTGAAATCCATATGCTTTGCCAACAAATCTTTTATCAACAGATTCAGCAACAATAGCATCCCTAGGAGCATCCCTCAAACCTTTACCAACCCTTTCAACTACCCTAACAAATAAAATAAGTGACCAACTATTAGCTAATGCAAACAAAGGTTTAGTTATAGTAGAGACAGAATAACCAATCAAAACAAAAGGTTTTCTTTTTTTAATTTTATCAGACCAATAACCAGAAACAACCTTTAACAAAGAAGCAGTAGAATCTGCAGCACCTTCAACAATTCCAACAATATAAGCTCCAGCATTTAAAACAGAGATTAAATATAATGGTATTAAAGGAAAAACCATCTGACTACTCAAATCAGTAAATAAACTGACCAACCCTAAAATAATGATATTTGTAGTAATTCCTTTTAACAAGATCTCTTTTTTCATAATTTATTTTATTATTTTTTCATTATAAAAATATTCTCTTCAAAAAAATTTAATTTTTATTTCTTTATAAACTGATAAATTTTTTTATTTAATACTTTTAGATTATATTTAAACTTCTTACAAAAAATAATAATCACTAATCACAACCTTATCCACATCATTTAAATCATGAACAATATTTAATCTTCCCTTCCCTAATTCAACAATTTTCTTAGCTAATTCTTCTCCATCTTTTAGATCAACACCAATTAAAGAGATAGTAATTCCCACATTAACTGCCTTATTTACTCCTTTTAGAGTTAATTCTTCAGGATTATCTCCTTTTGTAGGCATTGCATCAGTTATCAATACTAGATGTTTAGTTACATTTTCATTTGGAAACATTTCTATTGCTTTTTCAATTGTAGCAGCAATGTTTGTTTGTTTTTTGGCTTTAATTCTACTAATTGTTTTTAAAAATAAATTAAAATCATTTGTAGGGTACAAAACTTCTTCAACATCAGAACCAAAAACAATCAATCCAACTTTATCACATTCACCAATTGCCTTAAAGGCCAAACCAATACCTGCTTTTTTACAAGCGCTAATCTTCTCTCCTCTCATAGATCCAGAGGCATCTAAGGCATATACAACATAGATTTTACCCTTAGATTCCCTATCAACAACCTTTAAATCTTGAAACTCAACATCTGAATGATTTCTTCTAATAGCCATTCTAACACTTTTTTTAGATGCAATATTCTTATATCTGTCACCTTTTTTATATTGTTTAACATCTACTGCATCACCTAAAATGCTTCCCTCTTTCTTTTTCCATTCACCAAAACCCTTACTATTTAATTCTTCTAACTCTTCCATATATAAAACCAAACCTGCTAAATCAAAACCCTTTTCTTCAATTATTCCTTCTTCGTTAATTAATCCTTCATCTTCCATGCTTTCTATTCTATCTTCAATTCTTTTTTTTACTTCCTTTAATAATTCAGGAAATTTAATATTCTTCTTCAAAGCATCGGCACTATATCCGGATAAATATCTCAATAATTTTTTTCCATAAATTTTTTCAGCATTCTTATAATTTTCAATAATATGTTCAAAAATTAAATTTGCATCAAAAGAATGTATACCTTGGGAAATTGCAGCATCTAATAATTTTGCTTCTTCAGTAATCTCAGTATCTCCCTCGATTAAAGATTCAACTAAACCATCATCCTTTTCTAAACCATCTCTAGACTCATCTTTAGCTTTTTCTATAGAACTATTAGGGTAAATCACCCCGGTCTCTTTTTTTATTCAAGAAATCATCAAAATCCTTTCTTATAAACTCTTTTTCATTCATTAAATATCTTAGAGAAGGTTTTAATTTAATCCTGTGAGTTATTACTGAATAAAATGCCTTTCTAACATCTTCAACTTCAACAGTCTCTGAACCCCTTAAAAAAGCATTAGCTTGAGCCCGTTCATATAAACCTAAAGATGCTCTAACGCTAGGAGATCTTTCTAAATCTTTATTATTCCTTAAATTTTGAATATACTCAATAACTAAATTCAATAACTTACCATCAAACTCAACTTCTTTTAATTTTTTTCCTCTTTTTTTAATAATTGCTATCTCATCACTTATATTTGATGGATAACTTACATATATCAAATCTAATCTATCCAACAAAACCTCTGATAATTTTTCAGTACCTGCAAAATCCTGTGGATTCATTGTTCCCACAAAAATAAAATCACTTTCAATGTCTACATTATAGCTTCCAATAGTTGCTTTTTCTTCTTCTAAGACTTGTAATAAAGCATTTTGTAATCTTTCTGGAGCTCTGTTTAATTCATCAAAAAATAATACGCCTTTATTAGCTTTAAAGATTTTACCAGGAGTAAAACTTTCTACATTCATAGGTCCAAATTTTAATGCTTTAATAGGATCAATATCTCCAATCAAATCTTCTGCTGTTAAATCAGGACTGCCTTGAATTCTTACAAATCTTTCGTCGCCTTTTATTTTTTTCTTCCCAATCTTAGGATTATTCTTACAAACTGGGCATATAGGTTCGCTTGGTAAACAATTAAAACCACAATCGTTAACCTCAATTTCAGGCAATAATTCAGTAATATTCTTAGCTAAACTAGTTTTACCTATTCCTGGGGCGCCGACCAATAAAATATGTCTATTCATGATAATAGCAGATAGAATTTCTTCTTTAATTTCATCTAATCCAATTATGTTTTTAAACGGATCTTTCCCTTTATATTGCATAAAATGTTGATTGAGCATAGAACCCAAGATACTAGAAAGTTTTATAAAGCTACCTGTGAATCACCCCCATTGAAATGATGGGTTTCTAACTTCATATAAAAAAGGTTATTAATTTCTAAATCTAAATGATTCTATGAAATGGTCTATTATAATCTTAATTTTAGTAGTGATATTCTTAATTTTAATCCTCTTTAATGAGGAAGATATTACTAGTTATACAACAATTAATCCTAAAATATCAAAAGATTATCTAGAGGCTACTATACTGGATGTAGGTCAAGGAGATGCTATTCTATTAGAAGAAAAAGAAAATTCTATCTTAATTGATTGTGGTCCAGATAAAGAAAAAATTGAATATGAATTAACAAAAAATTTAAACGAACCAAAAATAGAATTATTAATCTTAACTCATGCACATGCCGACCATGTAACTGGTTGTTTGTCAGTCTTAAAAACACACCAAGTAGACCAAATTTGGTATAACGGAGAAACATATGATTCAGAAACATACAATGAATTTTTAACCCTATCAAAAAATAAACGTCAACAAGTAAGTACAAACTATCAAGATTTCATATCTAATATAGAACTTAATATTCTTAATCCAACAAAATTAACAAAGTCTCCAAATGATAACTCTATTGTTCTAAAAGCAACATTAGGTGAATCAAGTATTCTTTTAACAGGAGATTGTGAAATAGATTGTGAATCTAACCTACAAGGAGACTTAACCTCAGAAGTTTTAAAAATTGGACACCATGGATCATCAACATCCTCAACACAATTATTTCTAGATAGGGTCAATGCTAAGTACTATGCAATTTCTGTAGGAAAAGATAACAAATATAGTCACCCAAATCAAGAAACATTAACTAAATTAAAAAGTCCATATAGAACAGATATTAACGGAGATATCTTATTTAAATTATTTTCTAATGGAGATATTATAGTAAAAACTGAAAAAACTTAAATAAATAATAAGATTAAGATGATTTTGTAGAGAGATATAGAACAGCAATAAAATTTAAAAAAATTATGAAAAATAATCTTTTGATTCCTGACTGAACAAGATAAATATCAAAACCCAACCATTGAATCCAAACATTATAATGCCATAAATTATTTTTCCAAGAAGTTGTGAACTTGCTCCACTAATAACTGTTATTAAGCCACTTATTAAAGATAAAACAGCAAAAATAACTACAAAAATCCTTGCCCATTTTTTTCCATGCCATAAAGCTTTACCGATAAACATCTGAAGTAAACCAAGCCCTATAAAAATTAATCCGAAAACTACAAAAAGTATGCTTCCAAAACTGCTTATTATTGGAATTTCTTTAAGAGCAGATGCAAATATTAATCCTCCTAAAATACAAACTAAAGCTAATAAAAAAGTTAATCCACTTCCAATATAATAAACAATTGAAATTAATTTCACTCCTGTTGGAACAGCTTTAAATTCATTTTCCATTTAAATCACCTCTAATTTTTTTTATAAAAATAATATAATAAGGATATATATATATCGTTTCAAGAAATAAAACTCATGTGTTCTTCTTTTTTTATTCTAATTATATGATCAACAAAATCTTCAATCTTTGGCTCATGACTAACAATAAGTACTTGTTTCATTTTTAACTCTTCCAAAAGGTCTTTAATTTTATCTACTTGTTCATTAGAAAAACCATCAGTAGGTTCATCTAAAATTATTAAATCCTTAGTTTCAATATTTCCTATAACTCCATTAATAACCTGATTTAAAGCTAAACGATAAGCCAAAGCAACAGCAGTTTTTTCTCCACCACTTAAACTATCAAAATTTATATCATATCCATTTTGTATAATTAATGGAGTAAATTCTTCATCTAAATTAATTTCAATTAAATCATCATCTAATAATATTCTAAACCAATTTTTAAATAAACCATTAAATTCTGAATAAATCTTAATCATTATTTTTTTTTCAATAATATTCATTAATTCACCAAAGTCTTTGCTAACAAAATTTTCAATATTACTTAATCGATCAATTTCATTTCTTAATTTTTCCTTTCTAAAAATCTCTTTCTTCAAAGCATCAATCTGCTGACTCAAAAAACCTTCTTTGCTTTTTAATCTAATCTTTTCATTTAAAATAATCTTTTCTTTATTAATCAACTCATCTAAATCTCGTTTAATCATAGTATAACTAACATCTAAAGATGTGTCAATTTTAATTTGATTAATATCATTAAGAATCAACTTAGAATTCTCGTTTAAAATCTTATTCTCGTTTGATAGTTTATCAATTAATTTTTGTTTTAATTCTATTTCTTTTATTCTTTGTTTCAGCAAATCATTCTCTCTTTCTTTTTGTCTTAAATCTACTAAATCAATTTCAATTTTTTTTATCTTATTCTCAATCTCATTAACAAAAAAATTATTCTCTTTTAATCTAGCCTCTGCTTCTAAAATTATCTTATTTTCAATACAAATAATATTTGTTTTATAATCTAGAGAAACACTTTGTTTACATGTAGGACAAATATCTAAGTCAGAAATACTTTTCTTTATTCTCTCACTATTTTCTCTGTTTAAAGACAATTTAGTAGTTTCTTCTATTAACTCAACCATTTGACTTCTAAACTCCTTAATTAAACCCTCAATCTTTAAAATCTCATTAGCAAAATTCTTCTCTTCAATCTTAATCTCCATGTTTAATTCATTATTGAACAAATTAATTTGATATAAATTATTATTAATTAAATTCTGATTGTTTTTTATTTCCATATCCAACTTAATTTTCTTCAATTTATTCTCATTCATAACTTTAATACCCAATTCTATCTCAATTAAAACCAATTTCTTGCGATTAATCAGTTCCTTAAAATTATCTTCATTTTTACATATTTGTTCAATTAATAGTAAAATTTCATTAAACTCTTTCTCTTTCTCAATCAAATTAACCTTTTTTTCTTCTAAATCATAAATTATTCCGGCTATCTCTTTCTTTTTTACTCTTAGATCAGCAGAAAACATCTGAGAATTATCCTTAATTCTTTTATATTTATCAACGTTAAAAACCTTTCTTAAGGTCTCTAATCTAACTCTATTATCTCCACTTAAAATCACCTTCATCTCATCTTGTGGCGTATAGACCGTATATCTATAAAGCAAAGATTTTTTAGTCAAAACTGATTTAGGATAATTTAAAATCTCTAATACCATATTCTTTAATTCCATTACTGAAACGGCTTTTAACTGATTATCTTTAACTAAAAAACAATTCCCAGAACCATTTTCTTTTATCATCCTTTTTATAATATAATTTTTATTATTAATCTCAAATTCTACTTCAACACTCCCTTCTTTTTCGCCATTTCTCAATAAAGTGACATTCTCTCCCTTATGTAATCCAAATAAAGCAAATTCTATAGCTAAAAGAATCGATGTCTTCCCAGAACCAACATCTCCGCTTAACAAAGTCGAACCCACTTTAAACTCAATATTCATTTTCTTATAACTTCTAATGTTAACTAAATTAATTTTTTTAATAAACATAAATTTTTAATAATGATTTCTATTAAAAAGATTTAGAAAGATTTATAGTTATTTCTAAAAATAAGATTGTATGCAAATAAAAGTAAATAATAAAATATTAGAATTACCAGCGTTCTTTCCAGATGCTACTTATGGAGTAGTAAGATGTCTAGATTCTAATGATTTATATTCAACAAAAACAAAAGGTGTAGTGATTAATACGTATCATATTTTAAAATACAACTTAAATGAAACAATTAAGAAAATAAAAATAACTAAATATATGAATTTTAATAATATAATTATCTCAGATTCTGGTGGTTTCCAAGTAATGTCCTTAATAAAAAATAATAAAAAATTTGGAAAAATTGACAATGAAAAAATAATCTTTAAATCAGAAAATAAAGAATTTATATTCACTCCAGAAATTTGTATAAAATTACAGTTTGAACTAGGTTCAGATATTATAATGTGTCTGGATGACTGTACAAAACCAGAAGAAGATCTAAAACAATCTGTTGAAAGAACAATAAACTGGGCAAAAAAATGTAAAGAAGAATATAATCGTTTAATCACAGAAAATCATAAACCTTTAATCTTCGCAATAGTTCAAGGGGGAAATAATAAAGAATTAAGAAAATATTGTGCAGAAGAATTAATAAAAATTGGTTTTGATGGTTATGCATTTGGTGGCTGGCCTATAGAGAACAAAACTTTAATGGAAGAAATACTCGCTTATACAGCTTCTTTACTTCCAAATAATTTACCAAAATATGCTATGGGTATAGGAAAACCAGAAGATATTCTTAAATGTATAAAAATGGGTTATAATCTCTTTGATTGTGTACTTCCTACAAGAGATGCAAGACATAAAAGATTATATATTTTTAATGATTTAAATTTAAGTAATAATTTTTATTCTTGTATTGACATAGGAAAAAAGCAATATAAAGGAGACTTTTCATCAGTTTCTGAATATTGCGATTGTTATTGTTGTAAGAATTTTACAAAAGATTATCTCTATAATCTTTTTAAGATAAAAGAAACATTAGCGTATAGATTGGCTACAATACATAATCTGAGATTTTACTCAATTTTATTTGAACTTATCGGAAAAACTTTCCAAAGAAAATAAACTTTTTTTATTTAGTTTTAAAACAGTACAATTTTACCTATAAAAGTATTAAACATACTAAAAAAAGAATCCTAATTATTATTATTAACCTCATCTCTCTTTTATTTGTCTTTTATAAATATTTTTCTAACATCTTTCAAAATTCTTTCTTCAAAATCTACATTTTTTTCTCCATCTTCTTTTTCTTTGTCTAAAGCAATCATTAATTCTAAAATAATATCTTTGAGTTTTATATCTTTAGAATATTCACTAATTAATTCTTCTTCAATATTCTCTTCAGGTTTAATTGTTAATTTTTCAAACTCCTTGTTTTTTAATTGTGAAGTATTCTTTAAAACTAAAAAAGTGTTTTTAAACTGAAATTCATTTAATTTTAAATCGCTTATTTTTCCATTTAAAACACCTTTAAAACGCAATAATAATATTTTATCTTTTAAGTTATTAATAGCTAGCAATTCATTTCTTATTTGTTCTATACTTTTTTCATTTACATCAATTTCTTTCTTTTCTATTTCCTTTAATTTAATTTCTTTATATTCTAAACTAATTTCTCCATTAATTTTTACTATATAAAATCCCCCACCTTCGAAATCCCACAATTCTTTAAAGTTATTGGGAAATAAAGCACCAGGATAAACAATTCTTCCATAATCTTTTTTATTTATATCACAAACATAATGAACATGCCCACCAGCATAATAATCAAACCCTTTAGGTAAATCATAGCAATTGATACCTTTTATATTTGGATCAGGTTTAAATTCATCAATTGCAGTATGAAATACAAATATCTTAAAACCATCTTCTTTTTCTAGTTTTTCCTTATTCAATGTCTTATAGTCTTCTATCTCTAATCCAGCTTTTTTACCCCACATACCAACTAATTTTATTCCACATTTATCAATTGTAAAATTTAAACGATTTTCCTCAAATTTTACTAGGTCTTGAACTAAGCCTGCCTCTTCAAAAACCTTTAACATTGTTTTTCCACTTAAACTAAAATCATGACTTCCAGCTATTACATAACAATTAATCTCCTTATCTTTTAATCTTTTAATCTGTCTAGCAACCTCTTTTATCATTTCTATTGGAGGTAATGCAGAATCAAATAAATCCCCAGAAATAACAACAAAATCAACAACCTCTTCTATAGACATATCAATTGCTTTTTTCAAAGCATCTAAACTTAATTCTCTTAACTTTTCTTCTTTCCACCCCCCAATATGACAATCAGCTAAATGAGAAAATTTCATAATATTTTTTTTTAATACTTTTATTTATTCTTATTTAACCACTATACTATAATAAAATAAAACAAAAGGTTTATAAATAGAGAATATGGTCCATTATTATGGCAAAAAGATTAATGATAGCATATAGGGGAACAGTAAAAGAGTTTAAAGAATATTTTAAACGAATTTATATAGATCCGAATCAAAAAAGTGCGGATAGGAGAACATTAAAACAATTTAAAAAAGATTTTAAGGCAATTTATACAGATCCGAATCAAAAAAGTGCGGATAATCAACATTTAGGATTTTATACAGATCCGAATCAAAAAATTGCAGATGGTCCGTATATAGAAATAACTCGCGATTTTACTGTGTTTAAAGATAAATTTGAAGACAAGAGTTTAGAAATCATAGTTAAGACTAGCCCATATATTTCCTTAAACTAATTCTTTTTATTATAACAAATAGGATTATTAATAAAATAAAAGCTATAACTATTATTATCCATTTATAACTATTTTTTTGTTCTATTTGAATTTCATTGATAGTTTCAGTAAAATTTTCAGAACTAATATTTTGGATAATTGTAGCCCCACCAATATCTCTATTAAATTGTAATTTTAATTGTTGACTGCCCTCCTTTTTACTAGAATTATATTTTACTGTTAAAGAATAAGTCATAGTAGCAACAGCATTAGTTATTGTAATATCCTTAAACACATATTCAATGTCTTTAGCATCAACAACAACATTATATTCTTTATTTAATTCTTTTAGTACACTAATACTTGTTACTTTTAAATCTTCAATTTTCTCATTAAATGGATTTTTTACTAATAAACTAACTTTATCACCATCTATTTTTGTAGAAAAACTAAACTCTACTCCAGCTACTTCTACATCAACACTTTTAGAAAAATCTCCTTTTGAATAAATACCTTTAGCATTGATATTATATTTTCCTTCGCTATCAGCAACTAACTCAATAAAATATTCTTTAGATTGATCATTCAAAGTTATTTTTTCAAATAAACCATATTTTTCATCTATATTTTCCAAATTAGTATTAATAACCCGCAAACCAGTGGGAATAATTATATCTAAATTATTTAAAGTCAAACCTGTTTCACTTTTTAATATTAAATCAACTCTAAAAGTATCACCAACAAAAACTAATTCAGAATCAACAATCATATTTAGATCAATATCATCTGGAATTTCGAAACTTAAATCACTTTTAATCTCTTGGCCATTATAAGTTGCTAATCCTAAAATTTTAAAGTTTCCAGCAATATCTGATTTAACACTATAACTACATTTATGTTCACTATTTATATTTAAATTACCATTCCATATTATTTTTCCATTGTTAAATTGACAATAATCAATATTACTTACTATTAAATTATTAACTATATCTTCATAATAGATATTATTAATAGCTGCTTCACCTGTATTAGTTAAAATCACCTCTATTTCTAAATTTTTACCTTTAACAGGTTCAGTAATTATTTTTTTAGAAATGGATAGAGTGCCTATTTTTTTATCAATTGTTACAGTTGCAGAAAAACCATCTATTCCACTAACGCATATTTTTATATTGTCTTGTTCATCACATTCACCTTCAGTAAAAACACCACCAATTAATCCATATCTTACAGAAACACTATTTCCACTAATAAGAACAACTAATTCTTCTCCATCAACCTCTTCATTATAATTTTCAAAAACGGTTTGAGAAAAAATCTCTTCAGCAGCACCAAAACTAGAAAATAATACGATCAATCCAAAGAATAGTAAAATTCTCATCTTATAATCTTAATTTATCACCATTCTTCATAATATGTATTTGGGAATTTTCTTTAAAACCCATTTCTTCTGCTAAATCTGCTAAAGCCTCCTCCATATGCTCTTCTCCATGTGCAGGAATAATATTTTGTGGTTTTACCATGTTTATAAAATCTCTAAGATCTTCTCTAGCAGCATGACCACTTTGATGAATATCTAAAAATAACCTTACTTTGTCTTTTTTTAATACACCCTCTAAATTTGCCCTATTTTCTATATTTAAAGGTGAAGGGATAGTTTTACAAGAGAAAATTACATGATCTCCCTCTTTAAATGTAAAAGGTAATTGTTTTTTAATTAATTTGTCTAATATACTTCCAGGTTCACCTTGACTGCCAGTACAAATTACTAGATACTTTTCTCTATGTGCATTTACATGTTTTAATATTTTACCTATTTGACCTTTATAGCCAGCAATTTCAGCTTCTTTAGAAAATTGAATTAGATTAGCATGTTCAGCACTAGAAACATACTTACCCATACTTCTTCCCAACATAACTACCTTTCTATTCATTTTTTTGCCAAAATCAATTGCACTTCTAATCCTAGCTAAATGTGAAGCAAAGGTTGCAACAAAAACGGCCTTTCCTTTATTATCTACCCCAAGTAAAACATCCTTTAATAATTCTCTTGCTACCTTTTCACTAGGGGTTTTCATATCTTTATCAGCATATAAACTTTCTACGATTAAACAAAGAACCCCTCTTTTCCCCAGTTCTTTTAATCTTTCATAGTCAGGTTTTTTTCCTAATACAGGATGATTATCAAACTTAAAATCATTTGCATAAATAATAATGCCTTTGGGAGTATGAATAGCAATCATTGCAGTTTGTAAAGTAGAATGTGTAACATTAATAAATTCTATACTAATATTTTTACTTATATTTACTATTCTACCTGTGTTTACAGGTTTTAATTTATTAGGTAAACTAATTTTTTCATCATCTAAAATAGTTTTTAATACTTCTAAAGTAAATGGAGTTCCATATATGGATGCTCTATACTTCGCAGCTAAATAAGGTACACCAGCAATATGATCTAAATGACAATGACCTAAAATAATTGCTTTTACTTTCTTTTGCCAATCTTCAATAACCCTATCATCAGGAATAGATCCTAAAGAAATCATTTGTGCAGAAGATAATGTATGCCAATCCTCCCCTTCATAATTAATAATTGCTGGTAGATAAATACCCATATCTATTATAATTACTTCATCATCTACTTTAATAGCAGTCATATTTTTTCCAACTTCTTGGAATCCGCCTATTGTACAAATCTCTATTTCCATCTTTAAATCTTAACAAAAGGTTACTTTAAAAAGGTTCTGTAACAGACCCAATAGGTTTATCTTTTCAAACAAATAAATTATATGGGAAGTAAGAAATGAGTAATATATTCTGCAGCTAATCTTTATAATCGAGAAACAAAAAGATTTAGTGAAATAGCAGTTGAGCAAGCTAGCAGAAGAGGTTACGATTCTAAAAAAACTCCTGCAGATATATACTTAGTTAAAACTTTTTTGGGTCCTACTTATTTATATCATCAACTTGTAGATAGATTAAATATAGGCGATGAACTTAAAAGAATACTAGAAGAATCACCTCCTCCTGAAAATACATGTATTATTACTGTAGAATTAAGTGGATTTAGCGAGTATGATCAATTCAATATTTTTCTTCAATATTTTGGTAGAGATTGGAAAAATTTTGGTAAACATGGAATGGGGGCGAAGTTTCATTTATAGGATTGAAAGTATTATTGTCTGCTCCAATCTTAATGACTGCACTAATTCATTAAACATATACTTTAAAAAATAATATAAGTTTAAATAATTAATTAATTCATTCTTAATGATGAGTTTCCATAGAAAACATTGTGGAGAAGAAAAAATAGTAAAGATAAGCTTGAAAAACAAATTGTAGAGGGAGGAATTATAGGAATACTTGGATTCGTATCCTATATGGGTATTAATTTAGCTGTTGAATTAGAACCTTCTTTAATAGAGCAAAATCTTATTACAAATATTGCAAGAGGTGCTCCTTTTCTTCTAACCATAGGCTATGGCATCTACAAATATCGCTGTATTCGTTCTTTAAAAAATAGAATTAGAAGAGAAGAACATCGAGCTAGTAAGTATATTAGACATTACTAATCTCTTCTTATGAAAATAATTCCTAAAATTATTAATAGAACTATAAAAATAACCATACCTGACGCACTCGATATAAAATACCAAAAACCAACAAAACCATCAACAGTCCTATCTCTAAATTCTTGAGATCCGACTAACCAATGAACTGTTCCATAAACTCCTGCACCCCCTAGAAGAGTGCTAACAAAACCGAAAAAATTAGCTGTAGAAAATCCTCCTTCAGAAGTTATTAACACTTCACTATCTAATAAACCTTCCAAACCTAATTTATTTATAATATCCTCTACTTTTTTCTTTATTTTTGGACTAAGATTTCCGTTCTTTTGTATTTCTTCTAAAAGACTACTTGTTTTTACTATAGAGGACTGAAGAATTTTAGCTAACCTTTTATTTTCTAACAGCTCTTCTCGATATAATTTTCTTAATTTATCAAAATTAGTCCTACTAATTGCCTCTTGTTCTTGGATAACAATCTTGCTTACTTTTCTGATTGGTTGTTCTACTGCACCAATAAAATCAAAAGAAACTGTAAGTAAAGCCTTTATCTGTTTTTGATATAACCCATTTCTTTTTAATATTCTAATTACTTCTTTCTCATACTCTAAAAACATTTCACAAGCAGTACGCATATCTTGTAAATTACCTACTTGTATCTCTAGTAATCTAATCAAATTCTTACTATTTGATTTACCGTTAATAAGATTCTCAATAAACATTCCTTTATCAATGTCTTTTATTTTAGAAAACTTCAATGTGACACTATCAAATTGTTTTTTATCATCTAGAAACCATAAATATAAACCCCTTAACAAATCTTTTTGTTGTTCTTGAATTATCAACTGTTAATATGTTCTTACTATATAAATATTTTTGAATCCATGGTAACGTAAGTGGGAGTTCTTTGGCTTATCCCAATAGACAGATTTACAATTTGTGGATAGAGCCAAAAAAAAAAGAATAATTATATAAACAATTAATATAATTAAGTTTAGAGGTGATATCAATGGCATCATGTGGGTGTTGTACTCCAAAAAAGAAAGCGAAAAAGAAAAAATAATTAACTTTTAATTTCTAATTCATTTTTTAATTCTAATTTTTTACCCAATTCAGTACCAATACCTTTTCCAAGATAATAACTGCTTAAGCCAATAAATTCTAATATAGACTTTTTCTCAGAAATCCTCTTTACCGGATAATCACCTATCTCTTGTTTCATATCATTTAAAGCATCATCAGTATTACCCAATCTATCTATTAAACCATATTCTTTGGCTTCAATACCTAAATAGAATTGACCATTTGCTAATTTTCTAACTTGTTCTTCACTCATTTCCCTATTTCTTGCAACGTCTAATATAAAGTAATCATGTATAAGACTTAATTTATGCTGCATAATTGCCTTTTCATCATCAGTTAATCCCCTAAATGGAGTGCCCATATCTTTATACTCACCAGCAACCAATCTTTCATAACCGACCCCATATTTTTTAAATAAATCTTCAAATTCTAAATAAGAACCAACTACACCTATACTTCCAGTCATAGAAACAGGTGAAGCATAAATTCTATCTGTAGCACTTGCAACCCAATAAGCCCCAGAAGCACCAACCTCTCTAACTACAGCATAAGTTGTCTTATTCATATGTTTAAGGGCATTAACAATATCCTCGGAAGCAACAACACTTCCTCCACCACTATTTATTTCTATTATTACTCCCTTTACACTTGGATTTTCTTCTAATTCCTTCAATTTTTGAACAAATTGAGTAGAAGATACACCACCAGGCATTAAAAAATCACCACTGCCATCTATAGAGATTCCACCACTCATTGGTAAAACAATAAAACTATTACCTTTTACATTAGAATCTCCCTTTAAATAAAAAAACATAATTCCATAACTAATTAAAAATAAAAATATAATCAAACATAATCCAAAAATCCATTTATTTCTCATTATTTTCCTCTCCAACATAAGTTCCACTAAATTTTTCCATTAATCTTTGATTAGATTTTATTATAAACATATATGTAACATCTATTAAAAAAGCAATAAAAAACGGTTTTAGAAGATTTCTAATAAATATTTGTGGAAACTTAAGTTCTTTATCTGATACAGATTTTACTTTAATCTTCATAATCATCTTTCCAATAGTTTGTTGTAATTTATATTCCATAATCACCCAATATATTAAACTTATTACAACCATAATCAGGCTAAGTATGGCCAATTCTTCGCTAGATTGGATTTCAAATAATTTCTTCCAGTCTAAACTCTTATCTATAAAAAAAGCATTAAATGGAAATAAAATTAATAAATTAATTATAGAAACATCAATAAAATAAGCAACAACTCTTTTCCAAAATCTAACAACCTCTAGTTTCTTTTTTATCATTAATAAGATTTACATATCTCTATTTATAAAATTTCTCTTAATTCAAAAATAATATATATCTTTCTAATATTATGTTATTATGGAAGATTATATAAAAGAATTAATTAGATTAATAAAAACTAAATCATTAGCTCAACTAAAAAAAGAGTTAGCAAAGAAATATAATCTTAAAGGAATTCCAGCAAATATTCAAATACTTAATAATTTAAATGAAAAACAAAGAAAAATTTATTCTAAATATTTTATAACAAAACCAATTAGAACATTATCAGGAGTAGCGCCTATTGCTATAATGACCTCTCCAGAAAAATGTCCTCATGGTAAATGTATAATGTGTCCTGGTGGTCCAAATTCTTTTTTTGGAAATATCCCACAAAGTTATACTGGTAAAGAACCAGCCACTATGCGTGGTTTAAGAACCAATTTTGATTCCTTCCTGCAAACATTTACAAGATTAGAGCAATATTTTGTTCTTAGTCAAAATCCAGAAAAAGTAGAATTAATTATAATGGGAGGAACATTTCCAGCAAGAAATAAAACCTATCAAAAAAAATTCATTACAGAAGCGTTCCAAGCATTAAATATATTTTCAAAATTATTCTATAAGAACTCTTTTGATTCTAAAAAGTTTAATAAATTTTTTGAATTACCTGGTTCAATTCAGGATGAAGAAAGAATAAAGTCTATTTACAAAAAAATTTTAAAATTGAAGAAAACTACAAATATAAAAAAAGAACATAAAATAAATGAATCTTCAAAAATAAAGTGTGTTGGTCTAACTATAGAAACTAGACCAGACTATGCTTTAGAAGAACAACTTAAATTCCTTTTAAGTTTAGGTGTAACTAGATTAGAAATTGGAGTTCAATCCTTAAATAATAAAATCTTAAAAAACATTGAAAGAGGGCATTTAATAGAAGATATAATAAAAGCAACTAAAATAGCAAAGAATCTTGCGTTTAAAATAAATTATCATATGATGATTGGTCTACCTTCTTCTTCAATAAAAAAAGATATTCAAACATTTAAATTATTATTCAAAGATACAAATTTTCGTCCAGATATGTTAAAAATTTATCCTTGTTTAGTTCTAAAAGGAACAAAATTATATGAATTATATAAAAAGAACAAATATCATCCATTAACTACGAAGCAAGCTATTTATTTGTTAAATAAAATAAAACAATTTATTCCAGAATATTGTAGAATAATGCGTATTCAAAGGGATATTCCTACAAAATTTACAGAGGCAGGACCAGATATAACTAATCTTAGACAATATTTAAGCAAATGTAAATGTATCAGATGCAGAGAACCGAAAGATAATTTTATTCCAAAAAATCCAAAATTAACTATCAGAGAGTATATTGCATCAGGAGAAAGAGAATTTTTTATATCTATAGAAGAAGAGGATTATATCCTTGGTTTTTGTAGATTAAGATTTTTTAAAGAAAAAGCCCTAATTAGAGAACTTCATATATATGGTAATTTAACAATCTTAAAAGAAGAAGGAAGGATTCAACATAGGGGATATGGTAAATTATTACTAAATAAAGCAGAAAATATAGCTAAACAACACAATAAAAAACAAATTCTAATAATTTCAGGTGTTGGGACAAGAAATTATTACAAAAAATTAGATTATAAGCTAAAATCTCCCTATATGATTAAATTTTTATAATCGAAAATCATTATTTTTTTATGAATAAAAAAGGAATAGTAACATTTATTTTTTTGTTTGCTGGTTTGGGATTTATTTCATCAATGATGACCTCAGAAGCAACAAAACCATATACTACTAAACCAGAGGATTGTAAGAATGGTTGTATAGTTTCAAATAAGTGTTTGTCTTATGGACAAAGATTTTATATTAATGAAACAAGATATTATTGTAACCCAGATAAATCCACATCTGAACAAAAAGAGTTAGGAGAATATTGTGAGAAGGATTATGAATGTATCTCAAATTTTTGTGGAAAAAATAAATGTATTTTCATAGAAGAAAAAGAAGAAAATGAAAAAGAAAATTGGTGGAAAAGGTTCATAGAAAAATTTTTCAAGCTCGATCCTCTCTAGTTAATTCGTCCATCAAACCCGCTCCTAAATTCATTAGATTCATAGATGCCTCTTCAAGAGCAAGTTTTTGTTGTTCAGGTAACTGATCCATTAAATCGATTACTTGCAGCATATTTGCTCTCAATGAATGAGAATATTCATTACCTTCCTTGCAATATTTAGCAATAGTTCCAACAGCATTATACAAAGCATCCACAGATGGATTAAATCTTTCATAAACTCCTACTATACCGCCATAAAATAAACTAAAAACTGCATTCTCATCAAATCGTCCTCTAAATTTACTCTGAAATTCATTCATTTTATCTTTAAAATCTGCACCTTCCGCATTATATGTAAACTTATACCATTCTACTTCAGATTTAAGATGATCAACTAAGTCTGCAGAATGGTTATCAAATTTCCCACCATTTAATCCACTTCTCTGATCAATCTCTCCAATTATTTCTTGAAATGTCTTTGCAATTCCCTTTAATTCCATAGCTTTACTTGTTGCTTTATACATTTCCTTAAAACTTAATTGTATGACCTTTTCTTCTAGACTCATAAAACCACCCCCACATCATATTAATAGTAATAGAAATACTTAATTCAAATTCTTAAAATATATATAAATTATATACTCATAAAGAACTACATTTGTTCCAAACGGTGTACACGTTCCATAATTGGTGGATGCGTGCTAAACAATCCAGTCAACCAACCCTTAGTATTTCTAAAAGGAGTTGAAATAAATAAATGAGCAGTTGCTTTATTAGCATTATCAACCAAAGGATCTGGATCTTGAGAAATTTTCTTCAAAGCATCTGCCAAACCCTGAGGATATCTTGTTAGTTTAGCGCCACTAGCATCAGCCATAAATTCTCTTTTTCTACTAATCCCTAATTTAATCAAATAAGCAATAATTGGAGCAACTATCGCCAAAACAATCCCCAAAATAATTAATGGTAAATTACTATTTCCTTCGTTTTTTTTACCAAAAATAAAACTTCTTAACAAAACATCACTTATTAAAACTGTAACACCGACTAAAACAGCTGCTAACATCATTACTTTGATATCTTCATTCATTATATGAGACATTTCATGAGCAACTACACCTTCTAATTCTTGTCTATTTAATTTATTCATTAAACCAGTTGTAACAACAATCACAGAATTATCTTGATTTTTTCCAGTAGCAAAAGCATTCAAAGCAGAATCTTTGATTACATAACATTTAGGTATATTTTTTAAACCAGCGGCAATAGTCAAACCTTCAACTGTATGATATAAATGAGGATATTCCGCCTTAGTAACTGGTTTAGCTCCTGTCATACTCAAGATCATATTAGATCCAGAACTAAAAACAATTAAGGTGTAAATTACTGCTCCAATAAGACCAATCACTAAACCAAATATAATATTTCCTAGAATTAATCCAAGAACAGCAGCTAAAAAACCAATTAAAATCAAAAACACAAACACCAAAAACATACTCTTTCTTTTATTACTTCTAATTTGATCATGTAAATTCATAAGATATAAACAAAAAAAAGATTAATAAGTATTTCTATTATTTTCTTTCGTATTAAAAGGTCATTTAAAATACCTCCTTTCTTGTCTTATTCGGATGATTGAGACTTTGTTTTAGCAGGTTTAGCAAGAATTAGTGAAATTGCATCTTAAAAAAGCAAGATATAATCTGGAATTTTATAATTTGAATAAAGAACATACAAAATTCAATAAAGGAATATACAATCACCAGAGATGAAGCAAGATTATTAAATGAACTTTCTGTAAATAAAAAAGATACAGCACTCTACACTAATCTTAAAGATAGCAGGTATGATACGAGTTATGCAATAAATATCAAATTCTCTTAAGAAACAATTAATGATTATGAAAATAAAGTTTTAGATTTTATCAACAAAACAGAAGAACATTCGATTTGAGAATCATCGCTCGTTATTGCGACAGAGAAGCAAATAGTAAACTATATATAATAAAAATTATAATAATAGAATATGAAGCTATTTGACAATAATTTTAAAGAGATTTTAACTGCCCAAATAATCTTTGTATTCATTGGATTAATTGCAGGAACAATACTTGCAGTTTATACCGATAAAATTCTTTTAATTCCTGGAATGTTAATATTATTACCTGGTTTTTTAGAAATGAAGGGTAATATTGGAGGAACACTGTCCTCTAGAATCACATCTGGTTTATTTTTAGGAGTAATTAATAAAAACAATATTAAAACTAAAATAATAAAAACAAATCTACTAGCTTCTTTTTGTTTAGTCATAATAATTTCAACTATTTTGGGTTTAATAGCCTTTATTTTTAATTATCTTCTTCTAAAAGAAATTATCTATGAAATAATCTTAATTCCAATCCTGGCAAGTATTCTATCAAATTCTATAGAGTTACCTCTTGGCATCTTTGCAACATTTTATCTATTTAAGAAGGGTCATGATCCTAGTAATATTATGGGGCCGTTTATAGCATCTTTAGGTGATATAACTAGTATAGTTTCGCTATTAGTTGTGATGGTGTTCATATGAATAATTTAAACAAACATCTCAAAACAATTCAAAATTTAAAAAGAAAAAAATATCATCCAATCATACATGAAGTTCATAAAACACATAAAATCTCTAAAAAAACATTGTTCTATGTAAAAGAATATGGCCCTCACACACACGCATTTAAAACAATAATTAAAGAAAGTATAAAAATTCTATTATTCGCTTCTCTAATAAGTTCATTTGGAGGGATAGCCTTAGAACAAATAAAACCATTTTTTATATCTCTGTTCCCTTTAATAATACTATTACCAGTTTTAAATGGAATGTTAGGAAATTATGGGACAATCATCTCTTCAAAAATATCAACCCTAATCCACGAAGGAAAAATAAAAAATAGTAAAAATTTAGAAATTAAAGTATTATTTAACGAATTAATTCTAATATCCATTATAACGACCTTTTTAAGTGTAACCCTTGCATTTTTAATCTCTTTAATTTTTGGTTACCCAGTTACCCTATTATTGTTTCTAAAAATCATGTTAATTACTCTTATAGATATTTTTTTTATAATGATAATTTTATTTTCTATAGCTATTTTTTCTGGTTTATATTTTTATAAAAAAAAGGAAGATCCAAATAATTTTTTAATTCCGATAACAACATCAATTGCTGATTTTGGAAATATGGTTCTCTTATTTTTACTAATAATCTTATTTTTTTAAAAGAAAAAATTAAAATTTAACCTTAATATTCTTTTTCTCTTCATCTGTAGCTTCAAACATTTCTTTCTCTTTAAAATTCATTATCCCTGCTATAATACTACTTGGAAACACTTGAATTTTGGTATTAAGTTCCATAACCATATCATTATAATGTTGTCTAGCATAACTAATTTTATTTTCGGTTCCTGTTAATTCTTCTTGTAATTGAATAAAATTTTCATTTGCTCTTAACTGTGGATAATTCTCAGAAACAGCAAATAAAGTCTTTAATGTGCCTTCTAACATATTATCTGCTTTAGCCTTTCCTTCGACACCTTTAGCATTCATCAATGAGGTTCTTGCTTTAGTTACATTCTCTAAAACCTCTTTCTCATGTTTCATATATCCCTTTACAGTTTCAATTAAATTAGGAATCAAATCAGCTCTTCTTTTCAATTGAACATCTATTTGAGCCCAAGCATTCTCTACCTGATTTTTTAGTCTTATAAGGCTATTAAATAACCAAATAACTACTAAGACTAATATACCTACAATAATTAATATAACCCATAATAATGCCATATTTCGTACCTCCTTATTTTTATAATAAATAAATTTTTAAAAAGCTTTCTATTTATAGAAACTAATGGGCCTGTAGTATAATCTGGTAGAATACCGCATTGGCGTTGCAGTGATTCGGGTTCAAATCCCGACAGGTCCAGAATATTTAAAAAAACAAAAAAACATCAAATTATGTGGAAGAATGTATATTCTGTAAAATTATAAAAGGAGAGATAAAGGCAGCAAAAATCTATGAGGATAGGTATACATATGCTTTCTTAGACATTAGGCCTGCTTCAAAAAAAGGGGGTCATACTTTAGTTTTACCAAAAAATCATTTTGAACTTATCACAGATATACCAGAAATTGAACTAATAGCTTTATCAAAAACAATAAAAAAGATAAGCAAAGCATTACTTAAATTTGGAGAAGGTCTAAATATCTTACAGAATAATAAAAAAGTAGCTGGACAATATATTAATCACTTACATTTTCATCTAATTCCAAGATTTAAGAATGATAGTATCTCTATAGAAAAATGGGAAGCTAATGAGTATGCCAAAGGAGAAATAGAAAAACTACAAGAAAAAATTAAGTTATTAATCTAAACACATTCCTGCTTCACAACCATCTTTACATTTTACTATTGAATTTAATATTTCACCATTATAACAATAAATTTCTTTCAAATTAAATTCATCAATACAAATATCTTTTTGTGTATCTGACAAACAATCAGCATTGACATCTCCCAAACAAATAGTAGAATACCTATAAGCTGAGCCTTGTTTATAGATATTATAATTGTTTCTTCCTTCATAATCAGTAGGCTTATCAGTATCTATACAACCTTCCTTCATCTCTCTTGCAGTTGATCCTGTAGTAGTTGCACCATATTTAAAAAGAAAAATAATAACTCCTATCAAAACAATGATAAGTACAACTATCCCAGTATCTCCCCTCTTATTCATATTTTCTTAATATACCTTTAACTTTAAAAAAATATCCGTTATATTTAAGTATAAATCTGTTTCATAAAACGTAAGGCCTCAGTAGCTCAGCTTGGTTAGAGCGCCACTCTCATATGGATTAAGATACTAAGAAAGGTGGAGGTCGGGGGTTCAGATCCTCCCTGAGGCATATTTTTGTGCTTTTCTTTTTAATTCATTTGAAATTACGGGTATTATAACTTTTTTATTGTATAATAAATTAGAAATTTCAACAAAATCTTCTAATTTTAACTCATATATTTTTTTATTACTAATACTTTTCATAACACCTAGTTCTTTCAAAACATAATTTAATTTTTTATCCCTTCTAAAAAATAAATAATCTAATACTTTTTTAAAATAATCATCAGATTTAACTTTGATAGTATTCCTTTTTTTTTCAATTAGAACTAAAGAACAATCAATATTAGGTTTAGGATAAAATTTATTCCTATTAACATTTTCAAGAATAGTAACTTCAGCTAATCTCTGTATTTGAACACTTAACCTTCCGTATTTAGGTTCAGAAGGTTTAGCACATATTCTCCTAGCTAACCTTTCTTGAATTAATAACACGCCTATTTTAAAATTTTTACTTAATAATCTAAAAATTAAAGGTAAAGCAATTTTAAATGGTAAGTTAGATATAACTCTATCAAAATCAGGCAATTTAACAGTTAGAGCATCTCCCCAAATAATTTCTAGATTTCCGTTAATTTTTGATAATTTTTCTTTAAACTGTAAGTCCTTTTCTATTGCAATAATCTTTTTTGCTTTTTTTAATAATATTTCTGTTAAATTACCAATGCCTGGACCAATTTCTAAAACTGTTTCATCTTGGCCTATATTTGCATATCCAACCTCTCTTTTCAAAAATTTTTTATCATTCACAAAATGCTGGCCTAATTCTTTTCTTATCATCATGATCTACATATATTAAAGAGTAATATTTATATATGATTAGTATTAAATATACTTATGAAAAAAATAGTCCTAATTTGTATATTATTTATAATAAGTTCATGTGTAACCCAAGCACCAAAGGCTTTAGTTTCGAATATAACTGAACCAACAACTATAGCTATTCCAACTTTTGTATGTAATAAACCATATATCCAGGTTGGATCTGAATGTTGTTTAGATGAAAACGATAACAAAGTATGTGATAAAGATGAGACAATTGAATCTACTCAAACTAGATGTGATATTTCTGCACCATTTAATTGTAGGTATGCTGAAATAACTAAAGATAATATTCACTTAAGTTTAAAATATATAATCCCAGGACAAGTTTTTATAGAATCTATTTCATTTCCAAGCATAGATTGTTCAAAATATTTTTATGATGTTCCAAAAGATCAGTGGATTTATGACCCATTAACTGATTACTCAAAAATAGAACCATTAAAAGAGACAACTTATGATATTCCTTGTGAAATAACAGATGATTATGTATATACAGACATAGAAATTAAATATGTTTTATATAATGAAGGGGTTCCTTTTGGTGAAAAACAAAGATATTTATTTAATAAAAATGACATGACTTATGGAACACTTGAAGGTGAAATATAAAGGGGGAGATTTTATGCCAAAAAAGAAAATAAAAAAGAGAGTAGTTAAAAAAACTATTCAAGAAATAAAACAAGTAAAAAGTAAAAGACTAACATGGGCAATTGTAGGCTTAGTCATTAATGCTGCTTTTTTGCCAGGGTTAGGTAGTCTAATCATAGGAAAAACAAAAACAGGATTATTACAATTACTTCTAGTAATTCTTGGAGTAGTTCTATGTTTAACAATAGTAGGAATTGTTATAGGTATACCATTATTGGTTGGAACATGGGTTTGGGGAATAGTTACATGTGTAAAGGTCATTCAAAACATAATTTAATTTTTTAAAGAACCTTTAAAAAGAGATATATTTTATTTATTTTATGATACAACCTTCAGAAGTTTTAAAAGATTTTAAAAAAAAGAAATTTAGAAAAGAATTATTTTTAGGTTTTATTGGTTTAATAGGCTTAGTTTTATTATGGAGAGGGATTTGGAATCTAACAGATAAATACTTCTTACCTAATAATTTTTTAATCTCAAATATAATCGGAATCACTATTGGATTATTTCTATTATTGGCCTTTGGAGTAGCTATAGATTTAATGTTAAACAAATAATCTTCCAGTATAACTATTTTCCATTTTAATTTTTCCTTTAAAGTTTATTCTTTTAGAAAATATTGGACAATTAACTACTAAAGTCTCTGCTTCTCCACCTTCAAATGCGATATTTATTCCCTTGATTTTAACTAACTTATCAACATCTTTTTCAGTAATTATTCTGTCTAACCAAGATTTATCCAAACCATCACAAGCTATCTTAGTTATAATAAACTCAAAACCATTTCTAATTATCTCTCTTATCTCTTTTTCCTGGTCCATATGCCATAATGGTGAAAATATCTTTAAATCTAAAGAATCACAAATCTCTTCAATTCTTTTTCTTTGATAATCACTAAAAAGCCCACCATGAACTACACCCTCTATATGATATTTTTCTTTAGCTAATTTTAATACTATTTTTAAATCTTTTAATTCCTTTTCTTTCTCCCCTTTAGTTTCTTGTAAAATTAGAGGAATACCTAAAGAATCTGCTTGTAGTCTAACTAAATCTATAGTTGGTGTATGATACATAAAAGAATCTTTATTCTTGCTTTTAATTGTAACTAAACATTCAATCTTATAATTTTGTTTCATCATAATATACATTGCATATATACTATCCTTACCACCACTAATTAATGCTCCTAATCTCAAATTACAAGGATAATATTTTTTTAAATAACTAGAAATATCTCTTTTTCCTGATTTTTTTAATGCTTTATGAAAATTAGAACCATATTGTGCAGCCTTTTTCTTTCTCTCATAAAATTCTTTCTTTAAATTTAAATCATTTCCTATTTCTCTCAAAATTAGTTTATTATTATTTTTAGTTATCTTATACTTTCCATTGATTCTCAAAGCTAATTCAATTAATTTATTATCTAAAAATGGTAGTCTTAATTCTAAATTATTATACATAGTTATTACATCATCTCTATATAAATCTCTTTCATACATTTTTAATAAACCACTTAAACACTCTTTATTTACATCATCTGATAATTTATGTCTTTCATATCCTGCAAATATTTCTTCTGAACCTAAGCCTGAAAAAATTACCTTACATCCATCTTTTCTTGCTTGTTCACATGCTGTAAAGAAAGGCAAAGCTACTCCTACTTTAGTTACATTTGTATCTTCGATTAATGGAATTATTTTTTTTAGATATGGTTTAATATCTTTAATTTCTATTACTTTCAAATCTAAATTTAACTCTTTAGCTACTTTTTTAGCAAAAACTACATCTTCAGCTTCTTTAATGTTTCCACTATAGAAACCAGAAACATAACAAGTAAAATCAACATTAAATTTCTTTAAAATCACAGCTAAAATTGTAGAATCTATTCCACCAGAAAACAGTAAACCTAATTTCTTTTTAGGTATTCTTTTTTTTACAGCTTCAAACAACAATTCTTTTACTTTTTCTTTATTTTTTCCTTTTATTGGAGTTAATTTAAAAAATTCTCTTTGAATAAATTCAATTTTGTTATTCTCGTAGATTAAAATCTTTCTTGGATTTAATTCAATCATCTCTTTAAATACTTTTTTTTCTGAAGCAAATACAAATCCTTCTTTATTGGAATACCATAATGGTTTTATCCCTAAAATATCTCTGGCTAAAATTACTTTATTATCTTTAATCAAGGCAAAGGCATAAGATCCATCTAATTCATCTAAACCTAATCCTTTATCTACAAAATAAAATAATAGTTCAGCATCATTTTCAGCCTTGAAATTATATTTTCTATTCAATTCTTTCCAATTATAAATCTCACAATTTGCTATAAATCTATTATCTATTGGCTGCTCAACAAAACCAACAATTGAATGAAGCAAATGACCTATTGAATAGTCTATATTAGAATAAACTTTTTTCCCATCTAAACCTCTATATTTTATTATCTCTAAACCTTTTTCAACTAATTCTTTATGATTTTTTCTATTGAATACTCCAATTATTCCACACATAAGAAATTAATGACACAAAGGTTTAAAAAAGCAACTACAACAATCTAAAAGTTCTATGGGTGACATATACTCAAGTAAACTATAGGCCTTTTATTTTAGATGTATCGCATAATTAATTCTATTTCATTTAAATTTTTTTGAAAATAAATGTATGATGATCTAAAATTCAGTAAATAAAAAGAAATATTATATTATAAAGACAATAATGATGTAATTTTTTAGTGAAAGAGAATAGAAAAATTATTTGTGCAATACAAGTAACTGTTTCTTTAAAGGATGAAAAAGTAAAAAGAGAGAAATAGTAAAATAGAGATAGAAAAGGGAGATACACTTAATATTTTTAATAAAAAAGGATGGGAAATAGACGCTAGGGTTTTAATTGGAATAGCAATTATAATAATTTTATATCCTAGCGAAAGAAAACCAACTAATTTATTGGTTGGATGAATTTTGTAGTGGACATGGACATATAAAATATATAAATAAATTTTACTTAGTTTAGTTATGATAAGCTATAAGTTCCGGTTATATCCTAGCAAAGAACAACAAGATCGATTAGAGTACACTTTAGATATTTGCAGAAGAACTTATAATGAACTTCTTTCAGAGTTAAATAGTGGATTTACTAAATTAGAACTATCAAACTATCTTTTAGATTTAAAGGCTTGTTATCCTGAATTAAAACAAGTATATTCTAAGGCATTACAAGTTGAAAATGATAATCTTTTTAGAAATCTAAAAGGATTATCAGAATCGA